>Ga0315268_10000682_pt1 | contig 39285 bp, 43 predicted proteins | sample C1_top_MG_FD_204535 | JGI IMG/M metagenome (GOLD analysis project Ga0315268, IMG submission 204535) | Sediment microbial communities from Yellowstone Lake, YNP, Wyoming, USA - C1_top | ecosystem: Environmental > Aquatic > Freshwater > Lake > Sediment | place: USA: Wyoming | collected 2017-08-01
CTCATCCCCTCCCAGTGGGGCAAGATCTTCGACTCGGTCACAGCCTCGGCCATCCTAGACCGGCTGAGCATGAACGGCCGGTTCATCATCTGCGAGGGGAGGTCGTATCGGAGCAAAAAGTGAGAGCTGAAGCCAACGAGAATCCTAGGCTACGTCCCGCGAACATAAAAATGGAGACAGGCTTGAACTAAGCGTTTTCCGCCCGACGCCATTGCTGCCGTTTTTGGCTCCCTTTTGTTTGCCGCCTACAGCTAATGAAATCTAAACTCTGTTTTTTATCTGTTCTTGGTTTTTGACCTTGTGGCGGACTATCTTAATGTCGCCTGTTTTTTATCGCCCCTTATTTTATAAATTAAGGCCCGTCTAATCTTCAGCCCTGACCAGAGCGCATATTTCGCGACCTAGCATTTTTCTCTTGGCCCAAGCTTTGGCAACAGCTTATTCAAATATCGTTAATATGAAACAAACCATCATCTTGACACTTCCTTTGAGGCTCGCCCTAGTTCATACGTTCACACTTAAATAATGAAACACCTCCGCATCCACCGAGATAATGCCCCTCTTCATCAAAACACGCAAAATCACATTCCCCATAAAAGTCGTGATGATCACCTGTGCAAATGCACGCGCCCTTACAGCCCGAGTACCACCAACAGTGTATAACTACGTCCGCTTGGGCACCAGCGAAAGCGATCAATATGATCGCACCAAGAACCGCCGACCGCAAAAAATTTTTTCTCATGATGCCTCCTATTTATATTTAATCAATTCTTCTATGCTTGGGGAGGGAAGGCTGCGAAGAACAAAGAATCGTTTGCCGCCTGAGGATTTCTTAACAAATAATCCACGGCAAATCCCCATGCTCGCTTCGAGATTCTTATAATAATATTCTTTGGAATCGCCGTTTTCGTTGTAAAGAAGGATTTCGAGCTTATTTTTATTAGCGATTACAATATAAATTCCGTCCGCGTCAACAAATATCGAATGGGCCGTAACAACTCGACGGGTTTGCGCTCCCGATCCGCTCAATTTGATCATTTTTTTGTTGATAAGGGCATCTTTTTCTATTATTACGCTTCTAGTCTTGAATTCGCGGATCAGTTTTCCTTCAAGCGAATACAAACGAACGATGGGAAACAATTGAAAGGCCACGACAATTTGATTCTTGGTCGACAACGCTAAATGCAATAATTGATCAAACGTATAATTCGATACGGGAACGTCTAAGGTTGCGCCGAATGACCTCTGAACCCGGCCCTGGAGGTCCATGACATCAATAAGGGCGGAATCACTGGGCTTCTCCGGCAGACGGCTTTGCAGGGGAGCTCCGATAAGGGATTTTCCTACGACGACGAATGCATAATAGTCCTTGAAACAATGGAATCCGCTTTGATATTTTCCGGCTAATGAAAAGAATTGAAATCGCCGATTCTGGATTTCCCTGACGAGGATATAATCCGATCCACAAAAAATTCCGGTCGGTCGGAGAAACTCGCCGGGTCCTTGACCCGTCCGGCCGAATCGTCGGACGAGCTGACCTTGTTGCGAAAACACCAGGATCTCGTCGTTCTTATCATCAGGAACATAAAGGAGACCATCTGGATCGGCCGACATCGATTGGGCATGCCCGATATAAATGCCCGCCTCTTCGTCTTCGGCCCCAGGAAAGATTCGAACCGAACGCAGCTGGATCGCGTTGGAAGGGACTCGGAATTCCGATTTGTCGAATACATAACGCTTCCTTAAGCGATCTGAAATGGAGCGCGGCGAGCTTAAAACGGCCATTGCTCCGATAAAAATCATGACCATGGCAGTGAACAAGCGTATGCTTTTATTTTTCACTTTTCTTTCCTTTATTCGCTATTATAGCAACGGCATGATAATAAAAAGAATCGTGAGGATTCTCGCCATTTCGATCGAAAATTAAGAGTGTTCTTCCTGACGAATCGACGAGCAAGACGAACTCGTTGATATCGCTGGGGCGAAAAAGCTGTTTTAAAGAGGACCATTTTTGGGCCAGAACTTGATCGGAGAGGACGCAGGGAAAGTTCAACTGTAGCTGAGTTCGGAGCCTGGGTAGGTCTGTTTCATCAAAATCAGGTGAAAGGACGATATAGACAGCTAGGCGATCATCCACCGCGGATCGGAGTCTCTTCAACATCTGGATGGTCCGGCCGCTGCTGCAAGCATCGCAAATGGAAGAAAAGAGTCCGAAAACGAAATATCTAGCTATGACGTCTGCGCCTCGAATGATCTCCAACTGTTTCAACCAATCTGACGTCGCAATTTTTTCCCCGATTCCGGGAAGTATCATTTTTCTGTCGAATTTAACTCCCCTTAGGTGCTGTGTGAGCGTAGCTTTGGGTCCCTCCTCGTATCCCATTTGGTTGGAACCCCGACCCAATAGATTTCCGCTTTGATCATAAACAAAATTAAATCCACCAAATGAACTGCCAAATAAGTGCAAGAGACGCCGGTCCGAATCAGAGATCAATATCAAGTTTCCGGCCTGTTCCCAATCTTCAGTCTTCTTCCATGATGCTGATATGGCCACAAGCCTTATCTCATTACCGAATTGATTCGAGATAGCCTGGAAAATATTTCGATCATTCTTTGATGCGGGATTAACGAACGAGATGAATGTGGTCTTCCCCCGAAATTTCGAACTGTCAATGATTCGTCCATTAATATCGATGTCCTGGAAAAAGGGAAGGCGCAAAAATACCGCATTTTTCTTTTTGGTTTGAACAAATATTAATACTATTACCAGAAAAATGGCAAATCCCATCCCAATTCTAAATAAATGTTGTCTTTTTTTCATTAGCACTTTATATGTTATTATCTAATTTTGTTTAGCTTTTCCGTAAAAAAGAGCAACGAAACTCATAGCAGAGATAGCGCGTTTCTCAAAAAATACATTGCCAGCCTTATAGTTGGAATCTGTTATAAACGCGAAAAAGCATCTGCAATTTTCTAATATTCCATTAAATGATTTTATTTTTATGACGTTCATAAAAATCAAAATAAAAGTGACAAAATTAAAGCAGATTCATGAACCAAAATGCCCTCGCTCATTCTCCCTCCATACAATACATACAATCTAAAGCAGAAAATTTTCCCAATTTTTTGACGATATTATAAATTTATTATCAAGTTATATCGAAATCACCTTAGCTTTTTACCGCTGCGCGATATCTTGTATTATTCTAGCCAGAACACTTACTAAAAATTTGGGAAGTAATTATTTGAAGAATGGTAACTTAAGAGGCAGCAAATTGTCATTTCCTCAGGAAATCTTAAACGACTTAAAATCAATTCAATAAGGAACGCTTAATAATACCTGTCCATCATCCGGTACTGGATAGCCTCGGAGAGGTGGGCCGGGCTAATGTTCTCCTCGTCGGCCAGATCGGCAATTGTCCGCGCGACTTTGAGCGAGCGGTCATAGGCGCGGGCGCTAAAACCTAACCGTGTTACCGCCGCTTCCAGCAGCTTCTCCCCTTCCCGATCGATCCGGCAGAAAGCTTTCACCTGCTTAGGTCCCATCTGGGCGTTGGCATAAATCCGGGTCCCCCGAAATCTTTCGAGCTGTATCCGCCGCGCCCGGCAGACGCGCTCTTTGATGGCCTCCGAACTCTCGCTCTCAATCCTCGACACGATATCCCGAAACTTGACCTCCGGCACTTCGACCTGAATATCGATCCTATCGAGCAGCGGCCCGGAGATCTTTGAGTAATACTTGCTCCGCTGCGCCTCCGTGCAGTCCGCTTGCTCCCGCGCCAGTCCCCGGAACACATCCTCACAGGGATTCATGGCGGCGACAAACATGAATGTTGATGGAAACGTCACGCTCATAGCGGATCTTGAAACCGTCACAGAGCCATCCTCTACGGGCTGCCGAAGCGCCTCTAGAACCTTGCGGCCGAATTCCGGAAGCTCGTCCAGGAATAAAACCCCGTTGTGAGAAAGGCTGACCTCGCCCGGCCTCGGAATGACGCCCCCGCCGATAAGTCCTATATCGGTGATTGTATGATGGGGCGAACGAAAAGGCCGCCCGGCGATGGCGCCTTGATTTTTAAGCAGCCCGGCTGCGCTATAAACCTGAGTGACTTCTATGACTTCTTCAAAGGACATCGGCGGCAGGATCGATGGAATGCGCCTTGCCAGCATAGTTTTTCCCGCTCCCGGCGGTCCTATTAAAAGGATGTTATGGGAGCCGGCGGCGGCCACTTCCAGGGCGCGCTTGACATGGTGCTGGCCCCGGACATCCTTGAAATCCATTTCCTGGGCGGGATACGTCAGAAGTTCATCCCGCGAATAGCGGCATGAAGAAATCTCCTCGGGAACGGTCAGAAATTTCATAACCTGGACCAGATTCTTCAGCCCAAACACATTTAGCCCTTCGACAAGCGCCGCTTCTTTCTCGTTATCCGCGGGGACGACAATTCCCTTGAACGATCCTTTTTTTGCCAGCAAGGCCGACGAAAGCGCGCCCTTCACAGGCTTGAGCCGGCCGTCCAAGGCCAGTTCTCCTAAAAATATATATTCTTGCAGACGATCGGGCGGGATAACGCCTAGATACGCCAGGTGCCCCAAAGCAATCGGGAGGTCGAAGGCCGGTCCTTCTTTTCGCATGCTGGCCGGGGCCAAATTGATCGTGATTCTTCTGGAAGGAAAGTCATACCCGCAATTCTTCAGAGCCGCCTTGACTCGCTCCTTGCTCTCTCGAACGGAGGCATCGGGAAGGCCGACCGTGACGAAGTTGGGAAGCCCGGCGGCAATGTCCACCTCGACATCGACGACAGAGGCTTCAATTCCCTGCAGGGCGGCGCTTGTGATTTTAAACAGCATTTTGCCATTAGGAAAGACGGCAAAATGCGCTTTTTTATATCAGTTCGAGCTCTTCTTTTTTCTCTTTAGTGTAAAGAGCGGCTTCCTCTTTCTCTCCCATAATCTTTTCCCGGATGGGCGGCACGGTCAATTTGACGATTTCCTTGAGCGTCTCGAAAACGCCCCGCCCGTTGATGGCCGAGGCCTCGAAGAAAGGCGCCCGCCTGGGGTTGAGGAGGCTGTTCAAAGTTTCGACGGGGATCAGGTTGTCCAGGTCGCGCTTGTTATACTGGAAAACGAGCGGCACCGAGATCATGTCGAGCTTTTGGTCCTGGAAGTTTCTCCGCAGTCCCTCGAAGCTGTCCAGGTTGGCGTCGAGAAGCGGCACCTGGGAATCGGCCACGAAGACAATGCCGTCCGTCCCCACCAGGACGTTTTTCCGCGAGGCTTCATAATAGACCTGGCCGGGTACCGTCATGAGCTGAAAATTGACCTTGAAGCAGCCGATATAGCCGGCCTTGATGGGAAGCAGGTCGAAGAAATACGTCCGCTCCGACTCAGTCTCCAGACTGATCAGCTCGCCCCTCGAGGCAGGGTCCAACTTCTGGTAAATATGCCGGAGGTTGGTGGTCTTTCCCGACAATCCGGGCCCATAATAGACGATCTTAATAAGGAGGTTGTTGGTCGTATAATTGATGAATGCCATGTTAACTCATTGCCTTCAGTAGTATAGCATATTTTTGGAGAATTTGGTCCCAAGTGTAATTTTTTTTCACATACTCCAGCCCGTTTTCGCCAAGCCCCGCCCGCAGCCGTTTGTCCTTGAGGAGGAGGTCCAGGGCATTGGCGAATTCTTCGTAATTAGAATAGAAAAGCCCGCTGTTTCCATCGAGGCAGTGCTGCTTCAGGGGGTCGGCCGCCTCCTGGACAAGAATCGGCGTCCGGACGGCCAAGGACTCGAGCGCCGCCATGCACAGGCTCTCGAAGCGGGAGGGATGGACCGTCGCCCTGGCGTGGGCCATAGCCGCAGTCTTCTCTTCGGGAGAGACAAAGCCCATGTATTTGATGCGTGAATGAAAGGGAAGCTTCATCAGGAGCTTCCCCATCAGAACGAGGTTCAGGTCGGGATCGATCTGGCTGAACTTTATAAAATAATCCAGGAGCTCCTGGCAGCCTTTTCCAGGCTCGATCCGGCCGGCGTATAGAAGATAGGGCGAGAGCGTCTTATATTTGGCCGTAAACGTCGAAGAATTGACGCGCTCCGGAATCTCAACACCCACTCCGACCGTGTCCTGGTATTTTCCATCAAACCTAAACAACTGGCTCAGCATTTGCCTTTCGGAACGGGTGTTGAAGACAATCACCTGCGGCCGGGAAAATACCTCCTTCATGATTTGGAGGCGGAGGGCCGGCTCATCGTGCGCCGTCGGGACGAGCGCCTTTTTCTTTTTCACGGCCTGCAGGCCCCAATAGGTGTTGTAATAGAGGTACGTGAAAAAGATGAAGCAGTCGTGTTTGGGCTCTTCCTCTTTCAAGGCTTGGATGAGCGTCGGTGAAAATGGCCCCTCCTGCTCCAGCCACTTGATCTCGTCCTCGAGGCTGTGGTCGTTATGGAAAATCCAATCCGAATATTCATTGAAGGCCTGAATATCGCGGAGCTTCTTGACGTTGAAGCGCTTGATGACGACGCTATTCAGGATGTAATCGCCCGTTGGATACTCATTTCGCCATGTGACATAATCCTTGGCCGTAGTCGTGAAGACCGTGCAATCGTGTCCCCGTTCGGCCAAGCGCTCGGCGACCTGGCGGCAATGGAGCTCGGAGCCGCCCATCACTTCCTTTCCGTACCTCTGGACGACGAAAGCGATTTTCATCCTAACCCGCCTGACCCAATTTCTTCAGCTGCTGGACCAGGAATTCCTCCCGCTTGAACTCTTTGAAGGCCCGAAGCTGCCGCCGGCCGCTTTCGATCAGCCGCTCCCGGAGCGCCGTATCGTGAGCGGCGACCTCGACGAGCTCGGCCACGTAATCCGGCCGGCTGTTGTTAATCAGGATCCCGGCCTCGCCCAACGTTCCGGGCACCGCCGTGGAATTCAAGGCGATGATGGGAAGGTCAAAAATCATGCTCTCGATGAGAGGCAGGCAGAATCCTTCGTGTTCGCTCAGGGACAGGAAGACGTTCGAGGCCCGGTAGAGAGCAAATAGTTCCTCGTCCGGGATGTGCCCCATGAACCGGATCTCTTCGTTCTTCAGGAAAAACTCATCCGCTATCTTGATGACGCTTTCGTGATAAGCGCGAAACGTGTTCGTCTTTCCGACGATGATCAGCCTCACCAGGGGCGAAATGTACTTTTTATAATAGAAAACGACCTTGATCAGATTTTCAATCCTCTTATTGGGCGCAATCCGGCCGACGAAAAGGATATTCGCCCGCTCGTCCCTGAACATGTCGTAGATAAACTGGCTTATCGGTCTTTCGTATTTCGCAAAATCGACGAAGAGAGGAAAAACGTGGGTATTGCGAAAGCCGAGTTCTTCGAGTTCACGGCGGTTATACTCTGAATCGGCCAAGCTCAGGTCGATATGGAGATGGAGGGACTGAAGCTCGGCTCGCGCTTGGCGGGCTAGTCTGGCTGTCTCAGGATGGCTTTCGGCGAAAAATTCGGCCGGCGTGATGTTATGGTAGATGATGGCTTTTTTGGACGGAAGTTTGACCAAGGCATCCGTCAGCGGAGAGGCCAGTGCAAAATGAAGGAGGGTAACGTCCGTGAAAGACGGGGCGGGAAATTCGCTGATGAACCGGGCCTGGTCTTCGAGCCCCCGATCGCGGGTCAGGCAATAGATCTCCGAAGAATAGCCTCGGGTCCGCAGGAATTGCCGGAGCTCGAAGGCCTCGTCACCGATCGCGTCGCCGCGGTGATAAGCCGGAACCCATTGGTCGATTCTCATGGCCGGCTCACCCTCCGGATGTGTTCGAGCAGGATGCGGCTGACATTTTCGCGGCTGTATTTGCGGAGCGCCAGGAGCTGGCCGTCGATGATGGTTTTTCGCAAGTCTTGATCTTTTTGAATCCGATCAATGAGGGCCGCCGTCCTGAGGAAATCCTTGCGGCGCAGGATAACGCCTCCCCCGTTCATAGTTTCTTCGAGGGCGCCCGCCGCAAAGGCCACGACCGGAATCTTCAAATAAAAGGCCTCCAGGAGCGGCACCCCAAACCCCTCATGCTCGCTCGTGCTCAGATAGACATGCGCCGCCCGATAAAACGCGAGGAGCTCGGCAAAATCTATATGTCCACTAAAATGGACGTCCATCAAGTTTAGTCGGAGGACAAGCTCTTGGAGTGAAGAAAAATACCTTTCCAGCCCCCGATAGTCTCCGGCCAGGATGAGCTGGGAATCGGGATTGAAATATTTCCTGTAGAAATAATACGTTTTGATGATATCCTCGAACGTCTTGTTGGGGATCAGGCGCCCGACAAAAAGGAGGGTTGTTTTGCCATTGCCGAAGAGACGCCTCGTGACGGGGTCTCCCGGCCCATCGAATTTCGCAAAATTCATGAGAATCGGAAGGACTCCCGTGGCTTTATAGCCTGCTTTCTCGAGCTCCAGACGGTTGAATTCCGAGTCTCCGACGGCCAGGTCCACCTTGTCCACAAACAGGTTGATCTCCAGCCGTCCTTTGTAACATTCCCTGGCCAGGATGCGGTGGGCGTCCAGGAAATATTCATGGGGCGTGATATTGTGATAAACCATCATCTTCCTGTCCGGCACCCGGAAGAAGAGCTTCGAAACGGGCGAGCCGATCGAAAAATGGAAGATGACGACATTTTCGGGCGAGCTGTACTTTTTGTATTCGCGGTAATCCCTGACGTGCCGGGCGGACGCGGGGTCGAACAGCTTGACGAAGATCTCGGACCGATAGCCCTTCTCCCGTAGCACGCTCTGTATCTCAAGCATCTCATCCGAGATAGCATCGCCGTAGCTCAGGGATGTGGCGAACTGATGGACTTCCATCAGAGTTTCGCTCCCAGCTGGCCGAGAATCGTCAAATATTTTTTTTCGATGATGTCCCAGGTGTAATTGTCGAAAAAATATTTTTGGCCGTTGGCACCGAGGGTCCGACGGAAACGCGCCGAGGAGAGAAGGAGCCTCAGCGCCTCGCGAAACTCGGGGTAGTTTTCGTAGTACAGACCGCCGTTTGAGCGTCGGCACTGACCCTTAAGGACTTCGCACTTGGCGTTGGCCAAGACCGGCCTGCCCATGGCCCAGGCCTAAAGCGTCACCCTGGACAGGCTCTCGAAAAAGGAGGGCATGACCAAGAGATCGGCTCCGCTCAGGGCATCGAATTTGTCCTGCTCCGAAATGAAACCGAGGTGGTGGACATCGGGATGCGCAGGAACTTTCAACACAGAATTTCCGACCAGGACGAGCTTGATGGGAATTCCGATATCTTCCTTAAACCACAGGAAATATTCGAACAGCTTGTGACAGCCCTTATTTTCATCGATGCGTCCCACGTAGATCATGTAGGGGCCCTGGATGCCGTATTTCTGACGAAAACGCTCCGGCGATGCGGCCGGAGGGAGCTCGGTGCCCACGCCGACGACCAGGCCGGGAACGTTCTCGTTCTGAGACAGCGTCTGGATCATCTGCCTCTCTTCCTCCGAGTTATAGACAAATGCCCGGGGTTTTCTGAAGAGGTCCTTGAAAAGCTTCAGGTGGATGACCGGGTCATGCTCTGCCGTAGGCACCAGAATGGCCTTGTGGGGAACCGCGTGAATTCCCCAGTAGGAATGGTAATAACGGTAGCTGAAAAAGATAAAGAAATCGTAGCCGGGCTCGTGCTTTTCGATAAAATGGATGAGCGAAGGCGACGTCGGGCCTTCCTCCTCGAGCCAATCCCGCTCTTCCTTTTCCTTGTGCTCCTGAGTGAGGATACGACTTTGAATCCGCCCGAACTTTTCCGGGCTGCGGGGTCTGGAAACAGAGAAGCGGCGGACGGGAATGCCGTTGACGGCCTCTTCCCCTTCAGGATAATGGTTGCTCCAAGTGATATAGTCGTCCGCCCGGCTCGTCAGGACTTCGACCGGACAGTATTTCTTCATGTGCTCGGCAACCCAGCGGCAATGGAGCTCGGCGCCGCCGTTGATCTCCAGGCCGTAGCGCTGCACGACAAAAGCGAGTTTCATTTCAAAGCCTGCTTCTCCAGAGTCTTCTCCCGCTTAGCCAGGAATTCCAGGTCCTTTTCCAGGATCTGAGCCTTCGTTTTAAGGCCGTCCTCTTCGATGCGCAGCTTGGTCAGCTCGACCACGATATTGTGGCTCAGGTTATGGAGAAGCTTGATGTATTCCATGCTCTTGTCCAGGTCCTCGAGCCTCTGGTAAAGAAAGTCAATCCGGCGGTTTGTCTCATGAAGGTTCTTGTTGGTGAGTTTGAGCTCTTCATGGAGGGGCAGGGCGAAAAGCCGGATCAGCGGAAAGAAAGGGGCCATTATCTTTAAAGCTTTGCCCTTAAGTTTTTCCTTGAAGCCCGGCGGGACGCCCCCTTCTTGAGCGCCGGAATCGGAAGAAGGGGCGGTTGCGTCTTTTGGCGCCTCTTCTCGCGAAGGCGGCAGAGGACGTTCCGCGGCGACTTTTTTGACCTGGTCCATAATCCCTGAGACGTCTAGGTGATGGTAATCGATTTCCACGGCATGAATAGTTTCACGGCCTTTTTGGTCTTGGCTCTCCATCAATGCCTCCTCGTTTCCCCTGGGGAAAAAACACTTCAAAGGGGATCGCTTGAGTTATCCTCTCTCTTTTTGTTTATCGCTCTTTCTTGGTGAAGAGATGGCTGTCATAAACGCTCTGGACATCCTGAATATCGGGGAGAGGGTGAAGCTTCATCTCTTCAATTTCACGAACCTCGTGCTCAGTCAGGAGGCCTTCCTTGATCTTGGCCGAAACCCGCGCCTCAATGTCGGTCAGAAGCTCCTTGACTTCGGTTTCCTTTAAGCTTTTAATTTCGAGAAAATCAGTCATGGGCAATTTCTCCCTTCCACCAGGGCTCATTTTTGGGTCCACGGCAAGCATTTTAAACGAATTAGACCCCCCATTCAACGTTTGAAATACAGGGTTCTCTGTGTTATGTATTCGGGGGCGATCAACAAACCGTCGCCAGGAAAGGACGGAGGCCATGGACGTTAGGAAAAAAACCAGGATCGGCGTGATCGGCGGGAGCCGGCCGCGGGCGAAATTCGCAGAATTCGCGTTTGAGGTGGGGACGCTCATCGCCGGTCGCGATGCCATCCTTGTCTGCGGTGGACTTGGCGGAGTCATGGAAGAAGCCGCCCGAGGGGCCAAGCAGGCGGGCGGCCTGGTCATCGGAATCCTGCCGAGCCATAATCCCTCCGACGCCAATCGGTATGTCGATATCCCGATCGCCACGGGACTGAGCTACACCAGGAATTCCCTGGTGGCCATGAATGCTGATGTCTTGATCGCTATTGACGGAGAATACGGGACCTTGAGCGAAATCGCCTACGGCCGCATTTACGGGAAAAAAGTGATAGGACTCGGGACGTGGGACATCGAAGGGATTGTCCCCGCTTCAAGCCCCGAACAGGCTGTTGAGCTGGCCTTCAAATAACGCCTCGATGCAGAACTACAAGATCGTCTTAAGCTACGACGGGACGGATTTTTACGGCTGGCAGCGGCAACCCAAGACGAGGACGATTCAAGGAGTCCTGGAAGACACGCTGGCCAAGATTTCCCAGAAAAAAGTGGCGGTCGTCGGGGCCGGGCGGACGGATGCCGGCGTCCATGCTCTTGGCCAGGTCGCCAATTTCAGGGCTGCCATACGGCTGAAGGAAGATGCGCTTAAAAAAGCCATCAATGCCGACCTTCCGGACGACGTTCGAGTGATCGAGCTCAAGAAAGCCTCCGCGGATTTCGACGCCCGGCGGGATGCCAAGGCCAAGGTCTATCAATACAGGATCTTCTGCCATCCTGAAATCAATCCTTTTGTCTTCCGCTATGCTTTGCACCGGCCTCACCCCCTCAACGTGGCCAGGATGAGAAAAGCCGCCCGGCTCTTCAGAAGAGAGGGCGATTTTTCCGGATTCTCCTCAAACAGACTTCTGTATCCGGTGCGCAAGGTGACGCGCTCGGAGATTAAAAAAAGCGGCGATGAAATTATCTATACAATTGAGGCCAACGGATTCCTGCGGTACATGGTCAGGACTATTGTCGGAACGATTCTCGAGGTAGGCAGGGGCAGGGTGGCTCTCGAAGATATCGAATCGATCTTCGGCGAGAAAAAACGAACCCTCTCGAGCCCGACAGCCCCGGCCAAGGGGCTTTGCTTGATAAAAGTGATCTATTGATTGAGGCTTAGACAAAGGACGATCGCGTCTTCGTCCGGGTTCGAGTAGTAGTGTCGCCGGAGGCCGATGAATTCGAACCCCAGCTTGGCGTAGAGCTTGCGGGCGGCCAGGTTCGAAGGCCGGACTTCGAGGGACACATAATGAACGCCTTCTTCGACGCCGGCCTCAATCACATCCCTGAGAATGGCCTCCCCAATGCCCATTCTCTTGAAGTCCGGATGGACGGCGATATTATTGATCTGGACTTCATCCCTGACTTTCCAATAAACGATATACCCGATGACCCTCTCCAGGCTTTTGTGGATGACGACAAACGGACAGGAGATGCCCTCGTTCTGGATTTCCCCCCGGAAGGTCGTCTCATGCCAGGGATTGGGAAAAGACACCGTTTCGATCGCCAGGACATCGGGCAGATCCCGGGTTTCCATTCTCCTTAAGTAAAAAAAACGGCCTTCCGCGAGCGGCTCTTTAATGTTTGTCCTCCGCCTGGGATCTCCGGAAATAGAGCGGCTGGAGGCCAGCCGAATCGACGCCCTTTTTTTTCTTGAGAAGTTCGTAGCCCAGCCGTCCGATTTCGTAAGCGATAAAGGACGATCGTGAGGAATATGCCGCTCTGTCTTTAAGGCGATTGAGGATCTTGTCTCGATAGAGGTGCGCGCCATCGCCTATAAAGAGAATGCTTTTACGCGCGGGAAGCAACATCAAGAATTGGTCGGGAGAATATGCTCCCTGCCGAATGGCCTCTCTCATCCGGCCGCCACTCGTTTCAAAGAGGGCGGCGTAGATTTCGCCTTTCTTGGCATCCAGCATTGGACAGACCAGACGCGCTCCGGAATCCCTGAGCTTCCAGGCTAGCGCCCGAAGGGACGACACCGGGGCCACGGGTTTTCCGGAGGCAAAAGCAAAAGCCTTGATGGTGCTGAGCCCGATCCGTATCCCCGTAAACGACCCTGGGCCGGGGGCCACGGCAAATCCTTTGACATCAGCGATCCCAAGAGGAGCGTTTTCCAGAAGAAGATTTATGGACCGGAGCAGCCGAGACGAATGCGTGGAGGCGGATTCGACCGCTATCTCAGCGAGGAGGTTTGTCCCCTCCAGGATGGCCACAGATCCGCTGGATGTCGTTGTGTCGACAGCCAAGATGCGCATCCTGTTCATTTTTCCAGAATCCTGCCGTACTCAAAAAGGTTGCCCGCCCGAAAGATTTTAGTCTGCACCTCGCTCATGGGCTCCACTTTGAAAGCAATATCCCGGGTAAGATTCCTGGCCTTTCCCAAAGTCACATCCACCTCGATGATATCCCCGCTGCTCAGTGATTTCCCGTCCAGGAGGGATTTCAAATCGGGGATCCTCAAGACCGGAAATCCAGAATTGACGGCATTCCGGAAATAGATAGCCGAGAACGACGGTGCGAGCACGGCCCCCACTTTGAGGGCAATGAGACAATCCACGGCCTGTTGCCGGGATGAGCCGGCGCCGAAATTCCGGCCGGCGAGGATCATATCCCCTTCTTTGCATTTTTGGGGAAAATCCTTCCAGCCTTCCAGGTTGCCGAAAGCAAACGGGCCCATCTGGGCCATGTCGGTGATGTGGAGATGGGCATTGTGGAAAATCTGATCGGTGTCGATGTCCTCGATCAATCGTCCGGCCCGGTCTGCCAGAATCCAGATTCTTCCTTTAAGGCTTGTTTCGCGCATTCTAGAATTCCTCAGGGGCGACGATTTCGCCTCTAATACAGGACGCCGCCACCACGGCCGGAGACGCGAGATAGGTCTTTCCCTTTCCCTGCTTTCCGGAGAAGTTCCTATTTCCGCTGCTTATTTGGACCTCACCTTGACCCGTCAAGCCGGCATGGCCGTCAGCGCAGCCGCCGCAGCCGGGATTGAGGACAATAGCGCCGCTCTGAAACAGAATTTCCAGGATTCCCCGTTCCAGGAGCTCCTGATAAACTCGGCGTGTGGCGGGGACGATCTTGAGCATGACCCCCTTTTTAACCTTCTTCCCGTTGAGGACGTCCGCGGCCCGGACAAAATCTTCGGTCCGTCCGTTCGTGCAGGAGCCGATGAAGCCGGAATCGATTCTGGTCCCTCGCACTTCGGCGACCGTCTGAACATTGTTCGGCGAAAAGGGTACGGCCACCTGAGGCGGAAGCCCCTCGACGTTGATCTCGATCGTATCCGCGTAGAGCGCGTCCGGATCCGCCTGATACAAGGAAAACATTTCACCCGACAACAGTGCCGGCATCAGGACAGAGGGAGGCCCCTCGGCCGAGACGAACCCCACGATGCCGGCCATTTCTGTAATCATGCTGCACAGGGTGATCCGGCCGGCAAAATCCAGGCTGGTGGCGGCTTCGCCGCAAAACTCAGCCGCGCGGAGGGCAATGCTTCTTGTCCCCAGCTCTTTGCACATAAACAATGTCAGGTCTTTGGGGTCTGAATAGGGAGAGGGCATGCCCTTGAGGACCACCTTGACGCTCTCCGGGATCTCGAACCAGGTTTTGCCTGTTTTAAAGGCGAAAGCGATGTCGACATCGCCCATCCCCTGCCCGAAGCACCCAACGGCGCCCAGGATATTCATATGGCTGTCCGTTCCGACGACGGTCTGCCCGGGACCGGCCAGTCCTTCTTCTATAAGGACATGGGAGCCGATCCCTCGGTCGACATCGAAGACCTGGATGCCGTGCCTGCGCGCGAAATCGCGGCATATCTGCTGATTATCCGCGTACTTGAGGGTACAGGCGGGCGCGCAAAGGTCGAAGGTGAAGAACGTCTTGCTCTTGTCGGAAAGAGGAGTATTGCCGTATTGCCGCTCATAATGCTGGACGACGTTCGGTCCGCCGAAATCCCGGGCCGACCGGATGTCCAGATCCAGCCAGACGATGTTCCCCGGCCCGACCTCGTCCTGGGAATGGGCTTGAATGATTTTTTCGATGATCGTCTTTCCCAATGTCATGCCTCACTCAGATTTTTTTTGCCACGGCGTTTGCGAGATCCAGCGTCGAGGCATTCCCCCCCATGTCGTAGGTCCGGACCTGGCCCTCTTTGATCACCTCGGCAATGGCGCCTTCAAGGTCCGAAGCCTTGGAGGTCTCGCCCAGCCACTCGAGCATCATTTTGGCCGCCAGCAGCATAGCCGTCGGGTTGACTTTATACTGGCCGGCATATTTTGGCGCCGAGCCGTGAGTCGGCTCGAAGACGGCATATTTATCGCCGATATTGCCGCTGCAGGCAAAGCCGAGCCCGCCGACAAGCTGCGCCGCCAGGTCGGAAATAATATCGCCGAAAAGGTTCTCGGCGACCAGAACATCATAATCCTCGGGGTTTTTGACGAGCCACATACACATGGCATCAACGTTCGCTTCTTTGAACGGCAGGTCCGGATATTTTTTGGCGATGTTCCGGGCAACGCTTAACATCAGGCCGCCCGTTTCGCGGAGGACGTTGGGCTTTTCGACGATCGTAACCGAACGGCGTTTGTATTTGCGGGCGTATTCGCAGGCCGCGGCGACGATTCGCGAACACCCTTTCTTGGTCATGATCCGCGTCGAGAGGGCGATTTCGTCGAGCGGCGTATCCCGGAACGCCTTCATTTTCGGATGGACAAGAAGAGCATCCCGTACGGACTGAGGCAACGGATAGAACTCGACACCGGCATACATGCCTTCGGTGTTCTCCCGGAATATCACCAGGTCGATAGTGTCCCGATAGTTGAGGGGGTTGCCGGGATAGGCTTTGCACGGCCGGAGGTTAGTGTAGAGGTCAAACTCCTGCCGCAGACGGACGATCGGGCTAAAGTACGATAATCCTTGTCCTTGCAAGGAGGAGTCGAGTTCGGCGACAGCGTCTTCTTTTGGCTTGGAGGTAATGGCCCCAAACAGACAGACGTCCGTCTCCTTCAGGGTTTTGATCGTACGCTGGGGAAGCGCATTGCCCTCTTTACACCAGAATTTCCAGCCAATATCCCCGTGAACATACCCAGCGTCCACATTCATCTTGTTGAGGACGACCATGGCCGCATCCATGACATCCCTCCCGACGCCGTCTCCGGGAAGAACTGCGATTCTGTACTTCGGCATCTCCGACTCCTTATTCTATGTCCAATCGAGCCCTGTTCCGGGTTTGCATTTTTTTCTTGGTAAACTCGATCAGGCCGCCGGCCTCGATGATGCCGATGACCGAATCTGGAAGCGGCGGGAACTTGAAAACTCTCCCGCCCGCAATGATCCTGCCGCCGGCAAAATCGATCTCAACCTCATCCCCCGGTTGAAGGCTCTCCGACGCCTCGCCGGACTGAAGGACGGGCAGGCCGAGGTTGATGGCGTTCCGGAAATAGATCCGGGCGAAGGACTTGGCGATTACAGCCTGGACGCCAGCAGCCTTGAGGCAGGCCGCCGCCTGTTCCCGGGAGCTTCCACAGCCGAAATTCTTGCCGGCGACAATGACGTCCCCGGGTTCGACCCTCCGGGCAAATTCAGGATCCAGATCCTCCAGGGCATGCTTGGCCATCTCGGCCGGCTCCATGAGTGTATATGTATATTTTCCGGGAAAAATGATATCGGTGTTGACGTCGTCGCCGTACTTCCATACTTTTCCCTTTATCATAGGTATTTCCTCGGATCGGTGATCTTCCCTTCGAGCGCTGATGCCGCGACCGTGGCCGGTGAGGCCAAATAAATTTCGGATTCCCGGCTTCCCATCCGTCCCCTGAAATTGCGATTGGAGGTGCTGAGGACAACCTCGCCGGGCGCCAGGATTCCCTCGTGGGCGCCCAAGCAGGGGCCGCAGCCCGGATTGAGGATGACGCAGCCGGATTCGGATAAAATTTGAAGGACGCCCGCTCGGAGGGCATCAAGATAGACCTCTCTCGACGCGGGAAGAACGAGCGTCCGGACCTGGGGGTGGACGGCCTTTCCTTTTAATATATGAGCGGCGATTGCCAGGTCTTCCAGCCGGCCGTTGGTGCAGGTGCCGATCAAAGCTTGATGAAACTTTATCCCCTCGACGACTGGGACAGGTTTCACATTGTCCACGGTATGAGGACAAGCCACCTGCGGCTCGATGGATGTGACGTCATATCTCAAGACGGACTCATAGGCGGCGTCTGTATCGGATGTCACGATTTCGTAATTCGCTTTCGCCCTCTTCTCGAGCCATTCCAGAGTTTTATCATCCGGCTCAAAATATCCGTTCTTGGCGCCCATTTCGGCGGCCATGTTGGCCAGGACCATTCGCGAGGCGATGGTCATATCCCGGGCCGCGGGCCCGGTGAACTCAACCGCCATGTAGTTAGCCCGGTCGGCTCCATTGTCGCCGATAATCTTTAAAATTATGTCTTTGGCCGAAACGCCCGGGCTCATAGTTCCCGCCAGCTCGATTTTCAGCGTTTCCGGGACCCTCAGCCAGATCTCATCGGTCGCCCAGATGCTGGCGACCTCCGTCCGGCCGATCCCGGCGGCGAAGGCCCCGAACGCCCCGTAGGTCGTGGTATGGGAATCGCTCCCCATGATGATTTTCCCCGGAAGGGCAAAGCTCGCTTCCGAGAGGACCTGATGGCAGATGCCGTGTTGAATATCGAAAAAGTTCGGGATATTCTGTTCCGCCACGAACTCCCGGATCGTCTTATGATTCTGGGCATACTTCTCCGCCGCGGCGGGCACAATATGGTCCAGGATGATCACGATTTTTTGAGGGGCTTTGACGGCCTGTACCCCGATTTTCCTAAACTCACCGATGATGGCGGCGGCGTTGTCGTGAGAGAGATAATAGTCCGGAGAAACAGTGATGACCTCTCCGGCCCGGACCATTTTTCCGGCCCTCTTTCCCAAAATCTTTTCTGAAAACGTCTGGCCCACTCGCTTCTCCCGAGCTTATTTTATCACGGAATCATGTGTCGAATGTTGAGACTTGACCTCGATCTTCATTCTTTAAAGACGTCGAAGTTGACGAAATCGGCGTGGTTGACGATGATGGCCTCGATCGTCCGCCGCGACCCGTCGCCTTCCTTGGAATGGGAAGCGATAATATGGATGACCTCCTGGGGAAGTCCATACTTGAAGGCGAACGCGGCGCCCGAGATCGGATGGCGGAGAAGGTCCCCTTCGCGGCTTTTAATAAAAACGCCCTTTTCCCGCTTATATTCAAAGAGCTTTCCGACATCGTGGAGGATAGCCCCGGATAGGAGGTAATCCTCGCTGAGGGCAATTCTCTCCCCGTAGGCATCGATCAGGACCTTGGCGATTTCCAGGGCCGTCTTCGTGACGGCGCGCGTGTGCCCGACGATATTCACTTCGGTTTTCTTGATCAGGAGCGTAAAAGGCATCGTCTGGAGGTCGGCCTCGGTCCAGCCGCCCCGGACAATGGCTTCCTCCCAGACTTTTCGGGTAAGGTTTCTGAGGCGCGTTTCCTTGATGAGCCGGATCTCCGGGATAAGCTTCTCCATATCGACTTTCATTGAATCTTCCTTTCCCCCGGTCCGTCGTATTCATAGTTCTCGGGATCGATCTTGCGCATGGGCTTCATCCGCGTTTTTTCTTCGTGGATATGTGCGACAAGACCCGGAACACGAGAGATGATGAAAAAGGCATTTCCGATTTCGGGCGGGATCCCCAGATCGCAGAGGAGCGCGGCGATGGCGCCATCGACGTTAATGGGCAGGAGTTTTCCCATCTGGCCGGCTAGGGCTTGTTCCACGCCGAGGGCGATGCGGACACATTTTCCGGAGAGCCCCAGCTCCCCGGCTAAAGAAAAAAGCTTGGCCGTCCGAGGATCCTTGGTATGAAGGCGGTGGCCGAACCCCGAAGCCCGCCTGCCCTTGGCCTTCATCTCATCGAGCACGTCCCGGATGGCTTGTTTCTCATCCCCGTCTCGAGCCTCGGACTGCCTGGCGATCTCTAAGAAGAGCCGCATCCCCTCCTCGATCGCGCCGCCGTGGAACTTGGAGATAGCCAGAACGCCGGCGGCGATGGCAGAGTTGAGCTCCGCACCCGTCGAAGCCACGGTCCGGGCGGCGAGCACGGAGGGGGGGCTTGCGCCGTGATCGACCGAAGAGACGAAAATGGCGTCGATGAGACGACCGACCTCGGGCGAGGGAAATTCGCCCTTAAGGATCAGGTAGATGGCCTGGGCAAAGGAGATTTTGCCCATTAACTCGTCCACCGGATAGCCGCGCATGACGATTTTGTTCGGTCTGACGTCGGTGATTGCCGTCTTCCATTTTTCTTGGGCCATGGCTATCTCCTCAATTCTAAGAGTTCTTTGGCTTTCTTGGGGATATCGAAAATTGCATCGACGACATGGGCGCCGACCTCTCGAAGTCTCTTGACCTTCGTCTCATAAGACCCGCGAGTGCCTTCGACAATGGCTCCGGCGTGGGAAAAACGCGTCCCGGATTTGGCGGCTTTACCGCCGATAAAAGCGATAAGCGGCTTGGTGAACTTGTGGGCTTCGACGAGATCCGCCACCCGCTCCTCTTGGCTCGTCCCGATTTCTCCGAACATGGCCACGATGCGCGTCTGGTCATCATTCTCAAAGAGCTCCATGACCTCGGGATGAGAAAGGCCGACAATCGCATCCCCGCCGACATGGATGATCGTGCTCTGGCCCAGCCCCGCCTGGGTCAGATAATAAGAAATGCTCGAAGTCATACCGCCGCTTCGCGAGGCGACGCCGACAGCGCCCGGCCTGAACCACTCCCGGGCCCGCTCGGCCCGGCCGCCGATCATGCCAAGCACCGCTTTCCCGGGCGAAAGCAGGCCGAGGGTATTGGGGCCGACAAAGCGGGCTCCTTTTTCCCTAGCCGTGTGCGAAATTTCGAGGACGTCAAAGATGGGAACCCGATCCGGGACGATGACAAGGAGCTTGACTCCGGCCGCCAAAGCCTCTAAAGCCGCATTTTTGACGAGCGCCGCCGGAATGAAGATGACGCTAATATCAAGCGGCCCCTGCTTTTCCCAGGCTTCTTCGACGGAGTCATAGACAGGAATCCCATACACGTCCTGACCGGCCCGGCCGGGCGTTACGCCGGCGACGATATTCGTCCCGTAGTCCTTCATTAATTGGGCTCGGGCCATGCCTTCGCGGCCCGTGATGCCCTGGATAATCACTCTTGATTTTTCATCGACCAGAATCGACATCTAGACTTTTTATCCTTTTAAAATTTTCTCCCGATATTCTTTGAGCCCGGGGATGGGCAACTCGATCGTAATCGCTTTCTGCTCGTGGTATGTGCAAAAAATCTCGCAACAGAGACACTCCGTGCATTTGCCTTTCTTGGCGTCCTCCCGCGAAATCGCCAGCTCGGGCCTCCCTTCGTCCAGCTTAAGAATCTTGGGAGCGCAGGCTCCGACGCAGCCTTTTGTCTTGCAGGCTGGACATTTCTTATGATCGAAGGACAGCCGGCCGGTCAACGAGTCGAAAACATAGGCGTCCGCGGGGACCGATGCCTCGACGATCCGCTTGACGGTGTGAAGAGCATCCTTGTTTTCGGCGATGCGCTCTTCCAGCCTTTGGGCGCAGAACTCAGGAGAATCGTCCCGGCCGTAGCCTTCCACCCTGGCCGGCAGGTCCTGGAGATAGGTCCCCAGGATGCGGATCGCTTCTTCCTCGAAATTTCCGCCCAGCCGGATCACCGCCGGTATGCTCAGGTTTTCCTCCCGGAAGGCCTTGACCAGCCCTCGGGCCGAATGATACTGCTCCTGGCTGGCGACTCCGGACCCTGAGGCAAAATAGCCGCAGAGGCCGGGCTGGGAAAGAATGATTTTCGCCGCCCGATAGACTTTGCTCGCCGGAGGGTTGCCGCTGGTGTCGCAATAGTTGGCCAGTTTGAATCCCTTGTTGAGGACGGCATCCATAGACATCATCGAGCCGCCGCCGCCGGCGCCGTGAAACCCGATATATTTCTCGCCCTCGGCAAGCTTCTCCGCCATCTGGAAGAAGTAAAAAGTCCCGCGATAGTCTCTTTCCTCGACCTTATAGGCGATCTTCTCCAGCTCTGTGGGCGGCCTGTCGAATTCTCGGGCGACTTCGATGCCGAGCTCGGGATGGCGAAAGACGGCATAATCGTCTATGACGAGATGGCAGTCGGCCGCGCATAGCCGATTCTCCGCTGTCACGACAAGGGGATTAATTTCGGCCGAGCGAGCATCGTTAACCCGGGCAACCCTATAGAGTTTGGCCAGAAGGTCGGCCGCCTGGAGCATGATGCTTCCCGAAAGGCCGGCTTTTCGGACGAGGTTGCGGGCTTCAAATTCGCGCAGCCCGGTGGAAACATCAACGGCCAGGCGGAAAATTTTTTCAGGATGCCGCCGGGCGATTTCCTCAACGCCCGTCCCCCCGACCGAGCTGAAAATCAAAAGCGGGCATTTCCGGGAGTCATCCATAGCCAGTCCGGCGAAGAACTCAGACTGGATTGTCAGTTTCTCCTCGACGAGGATACGGTCGACGACAAAGTTTCGAACCTTCATGCCAAGCATGAGCCGGGCTTTCGCTTCAGCTTCCTGGGGAGTGTCGGCGAACTGGATTCCCCCCAAGCCCGCCCTGCCGGTCAGCCAGACCTGAATCTTGAGGACAACCGGCCGGCCGAGTTTTTCAGCGACGCCACGAGCTTCCTCAGGCGAAAATGCGACCGAACCTTCAGGGACAGAAACTCCGCCCGCCTGGAGGAGCTTTTTGCTCTGATACTCGTAAAGTCTGGCCACTAGACTGTTCCTGTATCGTAACGAGTTTTTTAGTATAACGAAAACACGTCCTTGTGCCAAGACCTCCACCTGGGAATGGCACGTCAAGACGATCTATGGTAATATCCAGGCTCTTGAAAAATATCAGGATTCGAGGAGTCAGGGCATGAGCGACGGGACACCCTCCAAACAAAAATTTCCCGCTACTTTCTGGACGGCCAACACGATTGAGCTGATCGAACGGGCCGCCTATTACTCGATGGCCTCGTTCATGGTCATTTATCTCAAAGAGACCCTCGGCATGCGCCCGACGACCGCCACCCTCCTCAACGCTTCCATCCTCTGGGGACTTATCTATTTTCTCCCCATTCTCTCCGGAACGCTGGCCGACAAATTCGGGTACAAGCGGTCGCTGACTCTGGCCTTCTTCATGATCTCGCTCGGCTATTTCATCATGGGCAATATCCAGAGGTTCTGGCCCGGCCTCATCGGACAGAAGGCCGCCCAGACCATCGACTATACGATACCCGCCATCCTGGGCATTGTTCTTATCGGCATCGGCGGATCGATCGTCAAGCCCTGTATCGCCGGCACCGTCCAAAAAACCGCCGGGACACGGGCGACGCTGGGCTTCGGCATTTTTTATATGATTATCAATATCGGCTCGATCACCGGCCGCGGCGTTTCCTATGTCGTCCGGACAAACTTCGGAATTCCTGCCATCTTCACCTACGCCTCTTCGATCTTCGCCCTGATAGGCCTGGCCGTCGTCCTTTTTATTTATAAGGAGCCCGAATACGTGAGCGACGGCATCAAGGACGCCCAGAAAGTCCAGAAAAAGACTCTCGGCCAGGCCATCCTGGGAATTCTGATCGTTTTGAGAAACATCCGGTTCGACTTTTTCTTAATCGTCATCGCCATGTTCTGGTTTTCATATATCCAGCTCTACAACCTGGTGCCCCTCTTTTTGCGCTACATAGATCCCAACGCGCCCGTCGAGCTTTACCAACTGGCCAACCCGGTCATGATCGTCTGCTTCCAGATGCTCATCACCAAGATGGTTAAAAAATGGACCCCGGTCAAGTCCATCATCCTGGGCGCGACCGTCGTGGCCGTCGGCATGTTTTTGAACGTGTTGCCGCCTCTCCTCTTGGCCGATCCGGCCCACAAAATCAGCCTTCTCGGACTGGCCATTCCCGCGGCAGGTCTGTTCCTGATCGTTTCCATTGCCTCGATGGCTACGGGTGAGATGATGGCCTCGCCTCGCATCTACGAATATTTGGGCGCCATTGCCCCGAAAGGCGAAGAGGGCCTTTATCTCGGCTATGCCAATCTCCCCATCGCTGTGGCCAGCATCATAGGCGGTCCGATCGGAGGCTCGATGTTCGAAAAATACATCTCCACGCCGCAGAAGAACGGCCTGCCGGTCAATACGGTCCCGATGTGGCTCATTATCACCGGGATTGGGTTAGCCTCCATGATCGGCCTGGCAATTTACGACCGGTTCATGGGCAAGGCGACGAAGAAATAGGGGCCGGATTTCAAAAGTCCGTCGGTCGGCGTCCGGCAAAGAAGATCATGAGAATTTTTATTGCAGGCGGAACAGGGTTCATCGGAAAGCATCTTGTCCGGCGCTTGGAAGAAGAAGGCCATACAGTCCTCGTCCTGACGCGGTCGGACAAAGGTCCGGAATCCCCGGCGACCAACGTCCGCTCCATCCAAGGTGATCCTACGAAACCCGGACCCTGGCAGGAAGCCGTTGCGGATTCAGATATCGTCATTAACCTTGCCGGCGCAACGATCTTCAGCAAGTGGAACTCCAAGCAGAAAAAGCTCATCCTTGAGAGCCGGGTCAAGACAACCGAGAATCTCGTCCAGGCTCTCCGCACCCGCCCGGAAAAGAAGGTGACGCTGCTCAGCGCTTCGGCGATCGGCTATTACGGATTTCGCCAGGACGAAGTCCTCGATGAAGGGTCGTCTCCCGGCGACGATTTTCTGGCTTCAGTCACCCGGGCTTGGGAACGAGAAGCCTTGCGAGCGCAGGGAAAAGGCGTTCGGGTCGTTTTGACGCGATTCGGGATCGTGCTTGGCGAAAAGGGAGGCGCTTTAGGGATCATGGCCGTTTTTTTCAAGCTCTTCATCGGCGGACCGCTCGGCCAAGGGCGCCAATGGTTCTCCTGGATTCATATTCGTGATCTGGTAGAAGCGATCCTGTTTCTTATCCAGCATAAGGAAATCTCGGGCCCGGCAAACGTCTGTTCCCCGCAGCCCGTTAGGAACAAAGACTTGGCCAAAGCGCTTGGGAGGGCGCTCCATCGCCCCTCTTTTCTTCACGCTCCCGCCTTTGCCGTGCGGCTTCTCCTGGGGGAATTCGGCAACCTGGTCCTGAACGGACAGAGAGTTATTCCCCGCCGTCTGCTTCAGTCCGGATTCGCTTTCCAATTTCCCGAGATCCGGAATGCTCTTCTTGATATCTTAAGCCACTAAACCGGCAAAAAAAATCCCCCTCTGTCCTTCTTGAAAACGAGAAAGATAAGAGGGGGGTTTGCCTGTCGTTTGTCTTGAGGCGTTCCGGCTATTCAAGCCAGATTTTAATGATCTGATCCTTCTCGTAGACTTCAATCAGGGACATCGGGCCGAGCTTTTTCAACTCAGCGAAGACCTCTCCGATATCGAGATCGACGTCATGCTCTTTCATCCGGACGCGCTTGTTCTCGGCGCAGCGGACGAACACCTCGACAAGGGAGATCGGCAACGTGACGCGGACGGTGTCCTTATTCGTGTTGGCATCTTGAACAAGGATCTTGAACCATTTCACGTCCTGGCCGGGAGTCACATTGGGATTTTCCTTGACGGCTTTTTTCAGAGCCTGAAAATCGCCCTTGTCCTGGGCCAGGGCCAGTTGTCCGGCAAAGCCCACCAGGAGAACTACGGCTAAGCCCAAAATTGTCAGTCTTTTCATAGGTTTCCTCCTACCAGATTATTCAATCCAAATTTTGATGATCTTGCCTTCCTTGGCAACGTTGATTTCGATGATCGTTCCGCTCGCCGACTGAAGCTCTCTCAGGATCCGGTCGATGTCGTAACCTTCCGCGCGCATCTCCTGGCGTTCTTTTTCGGGAACGGCCGAGAGGAACAGGTCAGCCAGTGACCAGGGGATGCTGATGGCAATTTCAAGCTTTTTATTCAGGCTGTCGTAGACCTGGAATCTGAGCATCCGGGCCCTCTTTTCCATCCGCTCTTCCAGGCCCGACAGGGCTTCGGGGGAAATCCGGAGCAGGGCGATCCTGGCCCGATCTGAAAGCTCGGGGTCCCGCTCCTCGCGGACGATCTTCCTGAGGATCGGAACCGCTTTCCTGGCCACGTCTTTATCCTTGACGAAGCTCAGCTTGATGGCCGCGTAGTAGCGGACGACTTTACTCGGGCTCTCCAGCCGCTCCTCGATTTTCTTTAAATAGCCCCGCTTTCCCATCTCGTAGAACTTGAAGGCGATCTCGATCACGGAGCCGTCGGCATCCTCCGCCAGATTCCTGTTGATGTCTTTGAGCCGAAGATAGTCTTCATAGCTTTTGAGGGCCGCCGATTCCATGCCCAGCTCCTCTTGGCACTTGCCCTTATAATAGAGCGCCTGGGAAGAGAACGGGCTGCGCGGATACTTGGCCAGTAACTCTTCGATCTTCGCGCGGGCAGGCTCCCATTTCTCATCAAAAATCAAAAGCTTGGCCTCTTGGAAAAGCTTCTCGTCGGGAGCCTGCTCGGCCCGGGCGCCGAGACAGGCAGCGACGAGAAGGGCGATCCCCGCAAAAAGGCGAATGTATTTCATCTCAGACCTCACTTTCCTCGATTTCTTTTTTCAGGAGCTTGATCTTAAGCAGGAGCTGCTTCTCGTCAACCAGCTTTTGGATTTTTGCGATCTCCCCGACCGTGAGCTCCTCGCTAATTTGCGAGAGCTCGAGGAAAAGGAGATCGATCTGGTTGCAGATGTCCTTGGCCTTGGCCATTTGCATACGGTCGAGCTGCGCGTTGAGATAGCGCTTTTTAGAGAGCAGATCCTGGGCCTTTAGCCCGGCCTGCTCCCTCGGCAGGAGTCTGGCTTTTTCGGGAGAAGATTGGACGAAATCGAGGATCAGAACCTGGCTTTTCTCTAAATAATCCAGCGTGTCGCGCCTGGCCATCTGGAGCTCGACACGGTCAATATACTCGTTGGACGCGTAGTATTTCGCGCCGGCGGCGGGCCGAAACGCCCCCGGCCTGAGGAAAATAAGAGTGAGGATGACGCCGAGAACAAGCCCAGCCGCAACACCCGCATAAACCGGTCGCCAGCGCGGTTGGACAAGCGCTCCCCAAATTGTCGGGACTCCAGCCGCGCGGCGCGGAGCTCGTTGTTTCTCAAAAACGGACTGGGCGATCCGTCCGGGCAAAGCTTCCCAATCGATGGTCTCCATGACTTTCCGGATATCGCTATGGAGCGCATCCGCGCCGTCTATTATTTTTTGGATACTCTCGAATTCGTTTTTGCATTTTGCGCACATGGCCAGATGCTCCTTGATACCTGCGGCGGCGTCCGGGGAGAGTCCTCCGCCGATATAGGCCGCCAGGTCCTTTCGAACACTTCGGCAGTCGCTCATCCTCCGCACTCCAGGTACGGGCTTACGAGCGCCCGCAAATTTTGTATGGCCTTGAAATGAAGAGATTTCACCGTGCCCGGGGAGATATTGAGAACCTGGGCGATTTCCTCGTTTTTCATTTGATTATAATGCCGCATGATAAAGATCATCCGCTGCCGCTCGGCGAGCTTGTCCACGCAGCGGGTCAAAATCTCCTTGAAGTCGGAATTAACACATGTTTCCTGCCCTCGGGTGTCCGGAACGTTCAACTCGTCCACCGGCTTATCGGTCTCTAACGCCCGCCGCTTGCTGGCCGTCTTGCGATAGTGATCGATGCACAGGTTCTTGGCGATTTGAAGCAGCCAGCCCTCAAAATTCCGGCCTTGTTGGTAAGTGTGTATTTTTTGAAAAAGCCTTAAGAATGTTTCTTGCAGGAGGTCGAGAGCGTCTTCTTTATTCCGGAAAAAGGAATAGGTCAGAACGAACACCTTTTTTTGGTACAGCCTGGTCAGCGTCATGAACGCCTCCCGGTCGCCTTCTTTGACTTTTTGAACGAGACTTCGGGTGTCATCCTGCAATTGTTCCTTTGTCCCGGCCATGACGTGTCTATTCCAGCCAGACCAAAACCTTGTTTTGAGCGTCGTCGACGGCCGCCAGCAGGCCGGGTCCGAACCGGCCGAAGTCCTCGATGGCGTGCCAGTCGAACTCATAGCGGTCCCGCCATTTGTTGGACCCATGGTCGTGTTCCGCCGCTTTCATCCCGACTCTTATACCGAAATTGACGAGCCAGATGGGAACCGTCACTCTGACGATTTGGCTCTCCTGATCTTCATGAATAAGCAGGCAAAGCCTGTGGGCCCTTCCTTCTCTGTTCGGGTGATCCTTTTCAATCCGGCTAAGCTGCTTGTAGGCCTTGTCAAAATAGGACGCCGGGTCCTTCGTATGATTGATCACCTGGACCTTGAAACAGGCCGCTAGGACGAGCGGCAGAAGGCTCGCCATGACGATTTTGAGGGGTTTGGCCATCGGTCTCATAGTTAACCTCATTTATGTGTCTTCACACCAGTAGTTACGAAAGTCAAGAAAAAAAGGTTTATGGGTAAGGGAAAAAAAGCCAGGTGCGGAGAGCAGTCCGTCCGCGCCTCTGGTCCGATCTCGAATCCAGACCAGTCCCTTGGCGGCAATCCTCTCCACAAACGGGAGATTCGGGGGGAATTCTCAGGAAAAAGTCTATTTAAAACTTACGGAAATCTCTTCTCTCTCCTCCCTCTCTCCGCTCTCTGGGTCTTTCGGTCCTGGGCCGGGCTTCATTCACGATGATCTTCCGGCCTTCGAGGTCGGACCCGTTCAGCCTGGTCTTGGCTTCTTGCGAAGATTCGGGAGTCGCCATCTCAACAAATCCAAATCCTCTTCCTTGGAGGATGTTCACCGAGGTAACCTCGCCGTACTGGCCAAAAACTTCCTTGAGCTTTTCTTCGGTCGTCTTGTAGTTCAGGTTACCGACATAAAGTTTAGTAGACATAAAAAAAACCTCCTTAAGCTCTTTTCCCCGCTGCGACCGCACCATCCTTTCGACGGCAGGACGCATCGGTCAAAGAGTCGCCTCATTTTTCCATATTCGGACTGTAAAATCAAGTCAAATATTAATATGAACGCGATAAATAAAGCGACAGCCTCGATCGGGCGGCGCCAAGCCGTCCGTAGCCCCCGGACCCCGGGGGAACCAGTCCCGTCGGTTCCCCCCGTCGGAAAAACCGACGGGCCCCCCTCCGCTACGGGGGCCTGCGGACGGCTTGGCGCCGCCCATTGAATATCACTTTATTTATCGCCTTGACATTGGTTTGCCCAGAGGCCGGGGCTTCCTCGTTTTCCTTTTCCTTGCCGGCCGTTTTCTGTTATATTCTGATCGGAAGCCTGACCCGGAATCCCTCGAAGGAGCCATCGGATGAAAAAAGGCAAATATATTCTCGCCCTTCTTCTCATCTTTTTTCTTTTAATCGTCGCCACGATCATATCCTTCCTTTATTTAGAGATCGGAAGGCCGCCGGCCATTTCGGCCTCCTCCTACCTCGAGATAAAGCTCGAAGGGACCCTTTTCGAATACCCTGAATCGAATATCTGGGCGTCGCTCTTCCTGGGGGTGCGTCCTCTGGCCGTCCATGACATCTGGATGTGCCTGCGAAAAGCGAAGGTCGACGACCGGATCGTCGGAGTCCTGCTGCGGCTCGGGACACTCGACTGCGACTGGGCGAAGTGCAGCGAAATCCGGGACGCCGTATTCGACTTCAGAAAATCGGGAAAAAAGATCTACGCCTACATCGAGGAGGCACCCGAGTTCAACAAGGAATACTACCTGGCGACAGCCTGCGACAAGATCATCCTGCATCCACTGGGTTGGCTCGGCATCAATGGCATCGGCGGCTATGTGCCTTTTTTCAAGAAAGCCCTCGACCAGCTCGGCGTTGAAGCCGAATTCGAACACGTCGAGCAGTTCAAAACCGCCTACAACATGTTCACCGAGAAAGGCTTCACCGACGCCCATCGGCTCATGACGGAATCGATTTTACGAGATCACTTCGAAGACTACATCCGGGCTATCGCCGAGGCCAGAAAAAAGAGCGAGGCCGAAGTCCGGGGCTTGATCGATGAGGCATTTTTCCAAGGCGAACAGGCCGTTAAGGCCGGGCTGGTGGATGAACTCCTGTTTGACGATCAGGTGAGAGGCCTTTATCAGAGAGGCGGAAATCCAAGCCGCCGGACAAGCCTGGCCGAGTATGCTCGGATCGACCCGGCATCACTCGGATTAAATACGGGCAAGCGGATCGCCCTGATTTATGGCATAGGACCGATCCACGGAGGCGCGAGCACGTATCAAAGCATGGGTTCGGAGACCGTTGCCAAGTGGATCCAGGCGGCCCGGGAAGATCGTTCCATCGCGGCCGTCGTCTTCCGCGTCGACAGCCCCGGAGGCTCGGCCGTGGCCTCGGATGCGATCTGGCGGGAGGTAGCTCTGACAAAAAAGGAAAAACCATTCGTCGTCTCGATGTCCGATATGGCCGGATCCGGGGGATATTGGATTTCCATGGCCGCTCACAAAATCATCGCCCAGCCGCAAACGCTGACGGGCTCCATAGGTGTACTGACCGGAAAATTCAATTTATCACGGCTCTATGAAAAAATCGGCGTCACCGCGGAGAAGGTCAGCTTCGGCAAACGATCCGACATCTTTTCCTCGTTCCGCGGCCTGACCTCTGAAGAACGGCAGATGTTCAAGAGACAGATCCTCTGGATTTACGACCAATTCCTGACCAAGGCGGCCGAGGGACGAAACTTGACGAAGGAGGACATCGACAAAGTCGGAAAAGGCCGCGTCTGGACGGGTCGTCAGGCCAAGGAGCTCCGGCTCGTCGATGAACTCGGCGGGCTGTCCAAAGCGCTGGAGATCGCCAAGGGACTGGCGGGGATTGCCAAGGAGGAGGAAGTCCGACTCGTCGTCTGGCCGAAAAAGACGTCCTTCTGGGGGTCCTTCTTCAGCGCGGGAGAGAATCGGATGGGGCTTCCCCTTCCTTCGGGATGGGAGAAGATCGTGGCCGCGGCCGGCCGACTCAATCAGGAGAAAATCTGGGCGGTCATGCCTCTGCTGGTCACCTTCTGAGCCGCTCGCCCCGCCGGCGGATCCTCCGGTCTGTCATGGCTTTTTCTTCAGGATCACTTTTTCATCCGGCTTGATCAATCCCAATTTTTCGCGGGCCTCGCCGTCCACGGCTTTCGGGTTTTTTTCGAGGTCCGAAATCTCGCGCTCCAAACGGCGCTTTTCCTGTTTCAGCCGCTCGATCTCTTTCTCCAGGACCGCATATGTTTTCCGGGCCCGGTAGATTTCGAGCAGCCCCTTCTTGCCGAAGAGTGACGTGATGATGAGGATCGCCAACAGGAAGACCAGCCCGCCGATGATAATTTTCTTGCGCCAAGTGCCTGCTTTCTTTTCTTTCACGTCAGGATCCCCAGCCCCGCTTTAACCAGTCCGCGGAGGTCTTTCTTAGAGCCCGCTTCCGCATAGCAGCGAACCAGAGGTTCGGTGCCTGAAAATCTGAGCAGGAGCCAGTCGTCGTCGGAAAAATCCAGCTTCAGGCCGTCGATTGTTTCGGACTTGAGGATCGGACGGCCGCCGAGCCGGCCGGGCGGGCTCTTAATCAATTTCTTCAGCTTTTTATGTCTCTCGGGCGTCAGGGGAATATTCTTCTGGGCGCCGATTCTTTCGCCATATTCTGCAAAGAGCTCGCGGATCAAATCCGACAGGCTCTTCCCGGACGCGGCCACCATTTCAGTGACGAGGAGCCCGGCCAGGATGCCATCCTTTTCCGGCAGATGGTCTTTGACGGCGATCGAGGCGCTTTCCTCGCCGCCGAATATGATCTGCTTTTTTAGGAACAGATCGGCCAGGAACTTGAAACCGACGGGCGTTTTATAAAGGGGCAGGTCATACTTGCGGGCGATGCGGTCCAGGAGATGCGTGGTCGCCACGGAACGGGCGACGCCGCCTCGCCATCCCTTCCGGACGACGACATCGTTCAGGAGAAGCGCGAGGATGATGTTCTGAATAATGAACCGGCCTTCGTGATCGACGATCCCGAAACGATCGCCGTCGGCGTCCGTGGCGATCCCCAGGTCGCATTTTTTCTCCCGGACCAGCCGCATCAATTCCTCGAGATTCTCTTCCGTGCAAGAGGGCGCCATGCCGCCAAAATAGGGATCAATATAGCCGTGGATTTCCTCAACTGGAACCCGGTTTTCTTCAAGGATTTCGTCCAGATACTCGCGGCTCGTCCCGTAGAGCAAGTCTACGGCGACCTTTACGCCCGACCGGCGGATGACGTCGAAATCGATTTTGTTCTGGAGGAAGGCCAGATAATCACTTTGGAGGTCGATCGTCTCGATATATTCGGTCTGGGCGTAGCGGGGAAAAAATGAAAAGCCTTTTCGCAGCTTCTCGATTTCGGTTTCGATGGCGTCGGTCTCGTCGGGAAGGGCAGGGGCTCCGGATTCCGTGGTGTATTTCAAGCCGTTATACTCGGGCGGGTTGAAGGAGGCGGTAAAATTCGTTCCGCCCTGGGCTGCTCTTTTAATGATCTGAAAAGCCTGGGCCTGCGAAGGCGCGTCCCGCTCGGACAAAAAGACATGAATACGGTTATGGGAGAAAACCTTAGCCGCTTCGGAGGCATACCGCTCGGAAAGGAACCGCGTGTCATAATTGACCACGACTGCGACGGGACGGTCGCGAAACTTTCCCCTCAAAAAATTGGCAATGGCCTGGATGACAAAACGGACGTTTTGGAAGGTGAATTCCTCACCCATGACCGCCCGCCAGCCGGATGTCCCGAAACGAATCATTTTTTCAAAAATTAGCACAAGAACGAGATAAAATCAAATAGGCTCGGGGTATACCCCTCGCCTGACAAAGAAAGACCATGCCTTGGCCATCAGGCAGAATAATAGGCGAGCTTATTCTTTAAACCAATTAAATTATTTTTTCTTCTTATCTTCGCCGGTCATGGGGACGAAACGCACGGCCGTGATGGTCTTTGTCTTCGGCTGGCCGTGGATCTTGGTGACGAGAGTCAGAACCTGGACCGCGTCGGTCTCGCCGAGCGGCAGGATGAGCCGGCCGCCTTCGCGGAGCTGTTCGAAAAGCGGCGGGGGAATCCGCCTCGCCGCGCAAGTGACGATGATCGCGTCAAAGGGCGCCCGTTCCTTCCAGCCGAAGAAGCCGTCACCGGCCTTGACTTCGACGCGTTCGTATTTCAGACGGCGCAACCTTTCGGCCGCGATTCCGGCCAGGGCATCGTTGATTTCGACAGTGTAAACTTTGTCCGCGAGCTCGGCCAGGACGGCGGCCTGGTAACCCGAGCCCGTTCCAACCTCCAATATTTTTTCGCCGCCCCGGAGCGACAGGCATTGTGTCATCAAGGCAACGATATACGGTTGAGAAATCGTCTGGCCTTCTTCGATGGGCAGGGGATAATCTTCATAGGCCTCGGCCCACAATCGCGGATCCATAAAAAGATGACGAGGCACCTTGGCCATCGCCTCCAGCACTCGCTTGTCGGTAATGTCTCTGACGCGCAGCTGTTTTTCAACCATAAGTTGCCGTTTTTTGGCAAATTGTGCTTCGTCTTCTTGGACTTGTTGAGCGGAAACGAAAATCGCCAAAAACAGAAAGAGCAGGGTGGGTGTAAACGCGCCGGCCGACTTTTCCTTCACGCTTACATTTTCGGTCAGGTCAAAGATAAAATCAAGCCGTCTCCCCCAAGAACCACCCCCCCTCCCTAGAGGTGAGAGAAATTTACCCCTGGATTCATCGCACGAGGGGATTGCCTTGTCTTTTGGATCACCGATAATTGAGCACGTCTATGTTAAAAGGCTAATGCTTTTATGGTGAGAGCAATTTTTGGAAAGTTTTGTTGACAAAGGAGACAATTTTTGTTAATGACTGGAAGCGGAACCGGGGCGAAAAGGACGTACGGTCCGCTGATGGAAAAAACGGCCATCTACCCGGGTTCCTTCGACCCGATCACCAACGGGCACGTCGACATCATCCTCCGAGGAGCGAAACTCTTCCCCCGGATCCTCGTCGCCGTCCTGGAAAATCCCAAAAAGAAGCCGCTGTTCACGACTAAACAGAGGATGACGATGATTGAGGAGATCTTTAAGGACAAGCCCAATATCGAGGTCAAAGCCTTCGACGGACTGCTGGTCGAATTTGCTAAAGCCCAGGGCGCCAGGATCGTCATCCGCGGGCTGCGGGCCATATCCGATTTCGAGTATGAGTTCCAGATGGCTCTTATGAATCAGAAGCTGAATCCGAGCATCGAAACGTTCTTCATGATGCCCAATGCTAAATACACGTTTCTCAGCTCCAACCTCGTCAAAGAAATCTTTTCGCTAGGAGCGAGTGTCCGCGATCTCGTTCCGCCGGTCGTCGAACGGAAGCTCCGTGAGAAATTCGGCAGGATTTGAAAGTCATTTCATAATAAAAATAGGAGTAACATGTTAGGCCTAAAGAGAGAAAAAGCCGTCGTCGGTCTCGATATCGGCTCGCATGCCATCAAGGCCCTCGAACTCCAGATCAAGAAGAAAGGCAAGAAGGACGCCTACGAAGTCGCCAAAGTCGGATACGAACCTCTCCCCCATGATGCCATTGTCGAGGGCACGATCATCGACTCGGCGGCCGTCGTCGAGACCATCAAAACCCTCTTTGAGAAAAACAAAATCTCCAACAAGGACGTCGCCATCTCGATCTCGGGAAACTCCGTGATCATCAAACGCATCGCCCTGCCCGCAATGGAAACCGAAGAACTGGCGGAATCGATCATCTGGGAAGCCAAGCACAATATCCCCTATCCCTACGAAGAGACCAACGTCGACTACGCCATTCTCAAGCCGCCGCCGGGAACGGACAGCAAGAACCTGGAAATCCTTCTCGTCGCCGTCAAAAAAGACAAGGTGGCCGGCTACAGCAACGTCATCCACCAAGCCCATAAAAACCTGGAGGCCATCGAAGTGGATGCCTTCGCCCTGTACAACGCTCTCGAAATCAACTACCCCGAAGACTTCCAGGAGAAGACGGTCGCTTTGATCAACATCGGCGCCAACATCACGACGATCATCATCAGCGAAAAAGGCACGCCGCAGCTGTTCCGCGACCTGTCCATCGGCGGCTACTACTTCACCGAAAACCTGCGCAAAGACCTCAACGTCAGCTACGAAGAGGCGGAAAATATGCTCCGGGGAATTGCCTCGAAGAACCTCCAAGCCGTTGAGATCGAGACCGCCCTGAGCATGAACGTCAAGGGGCTTCTGGAAGAGGTGGAAAAAACATTCACCTTTTTCGAAGCCGAGGATAAGAAAGAAAAGAAAATCGAGCAGATCTACCTCTGCGGAGGGCTGGCCAACCTGAAAAATATCGCCGGCACATTCGAGCAAAAGTTCAAGACCAAGACGATCCTGTTTGACCCGTTCCGGAACGTGTTCTACAACGAACGCAAACTGAGCCCGCATTTCTATCAAGAAATGGCCACATTCTTCGGCGTGGTGACGGGACTCGCCACCCGGAAAAAAGAGAAGTAAGCCATGATACGCATCAACCTCCTCAAGGCCGAAAAAAAAGAATTCGAAGAAAAGCCTGCCGATCAGGAGCTCGAGGTTAAAGAAAGAAAGAAGGGAGCCCCGAGCGGAGCTCTCATCCTGGTCCTGTTTATCATCGCCATCGCCGCCCTGGTCTTTATCCAGAAACGCTCTCTGAACAACGAGCGGACGATGCTGGATACCGCCCGCCAGGAAGAGAAACGTCTCCAGACCGCCCTGCAGCAGCTGCAGCAAGTCGAACAGCAAAAGCTGCTTCTCGAACAGAAGATCTCCTTGATCAATCAGCTCAAGTTCCAGCAGAGCATTCCCATCCGAATCATGACCGTGATCAGCCGGAGCCTGCCCGATTGGGTTTGGCTGACGGAAGCCTCCTACGAAAGGCAGAGAGTCCAGATCAAGGGCCGGGCGCTGTCGAACAACCTCATCGCCGATTACATGGCCAGCCTGGAGAAGAGCGGGGTGTTCAGCGCCGTCAACATCATCAGTTCCACCCAGAAGACGACCCAGAACAGTCAGTACATGGAATTCGCCCTGACGGCCATCTATTCCCTCCCTCCGGAACTCCAGCCTCCCGCCAAAACGCCCGACCAAGCCAAAAAGGGGAAGAGCAAATGAAGAACTGGCCCTGGTATGCAAGCATTATCCTGGGGCTTGTGATTTCGGCCGCGGCCTATATGTTCTGGTTCAAGCCGCAGCTGGCCGAAGTCAAGAGCCTGAAGGCGGAACGTGTCAAAATCGAAGCGGCCGTGGAGAAATTGAAGGCCAAGAAAAGGGAACTGGACAAACTCCAGGGGGAGATTGAATTCCTGAATCAAGCCCTGCGGGAGCTGGAAAACATCATTCCCAAGAAAAGAGAAGAAAGCGAAATCCTGCGCAACGTCCAGCAGATGGCCGTTGACTCAGCGCTGGATATCGTCCAGTTCAAGCCCGAGAAAGAGATCATCAAGGAATTTCACTCGGAACGTCCGATTGCCATCGATGTCCGGGGCAGCTACCACAACCTGGGGATGCTCTTCGACCGAATCGTCCATTTCCCCCGCGTCTTCAACATCGATGACTTCAACATCAAGGCCCTGCGCACGCAGACCGACTCCGCTACGGTCGCCGCCAATTTCACGGCCAAGACGTATTTCTTCCTCGAGGAGAGCCAGATCCAAAAACCGGCCGAAAAATCCAACAAGCCGGTAAGGAAATAATGATGAGAAACGCGAAGACATTAATCCGGATCCTGATTCTGGTTTGGCTGTGTTGTTCGCTGGCCGCCGCCCAGGGCGCCAAGCCAGCCGTTGGACGACAGGCCAAGCCGGAAGTCAAACCCGAACTCCCAAAAGAAGCGCCGCCTCCGGCCACCTATGATCCCGCCGGCCGCCGCGATCCTTTCAAGGACCTTCTTGGCGGCAAAGAGGTCAAGGAAAAAGCCGCCGGCAGCGGATTGGCCGACCTGGCCATCGATGATATCACCCTCATCGGCATCGTCAAGATGAAGGGAAAGTACGAAGCCATCATCAGCGTCACCGACGGATTCCCCATTACGGTTAAAGAAGGGGACAAGTTTGCGGATGGCTATGTCCTGTCCATCGCGGCCACGCAAGTCGTTCTTCGCAAGATCAAGGACAGGGGTGTCCCTATGGCCAAACCGAAAGATATCATTAGAGAAATAAGCACTGAGGAGCTTTAACATGAAAAGGAAAATTTTACATCTTGGCTTCCCCTTTTTGTGCCTCCTGCTCGTCCTTTTTGGATTTGCCCAGCAAAATCCATCCCCCGTCATAAATAAAATCACGATCCAGCCTGCCAAACTTGCCACGCGAATTGTCTTGGAATCCGAAGCCCCGTTCCCTGCTGTCAAATCGTCCTGGTCCAAGGACCAGCCGGGCACATTGGTCTTTGACCTCGGGAAAGTTCAGGTGACGGGGGCTCCGTCCCCGGCCCTCCCTCCCGACGACGCTCCGATCTTGAACGATGTCAAGTTCCAGGACGGGGGCAATGGAACGTCCCTTGTCCTGGCCCTCAAAGAGCGCGTTCCCTATCGGTACGCCTTGGACCAAAACCGCCTGGTGATCGACCTGAACAAAATCCAACGATCCATGCCGGACTATATCATCGCTGCCGATATCCAGCAGGAACTGAAGAACACGGCCAGGAAGGCGATGCCCATTCAGAAAATCGATGTCTCGGAAACGAGTGATAAGCTGAATTTGACGGCGCGGCTGGGGCAGAAAGGCATCGCCAACATCTTTGCCTTGGGCAATCCGTTGCGCTTGGTCGTCGATATTTTTGACACCGCCTATCCCGGAGCCAAGTTCGCCTATCCCGTCGGAAAATACGGCATCGAAAAAGTCCGAGCCGGCCAGTTCATGACGGCTGACCCGTATTCCATCACCCGCGTTGTTGTCGATCTCAACGAGCCGAATGCGTACGCGGTGAGTGCGGGACCGAGCGATTTCGTAGTCTCCTTCTATAAAGAACAGAGCGCCGTAACCGCTCCGGCTGTGGCCGCTCCCAAGATTGAGATCCCCACCGCCCCGGACGCGGACACCAAGGCTAAAAGCTTGGAAGAACCTGAAAATCTCTCCAAATTTGCATCCGTCGGAATGCCGGTAGTTGCGCCGGCCGCAGCTCCTCAACCCAATCCACCGGCTCCTCAGAAAAAAGAAGACAAGCCGAAGGACCCCCCGCCCGCGCAGAAGTCCGCCCCGGACCAGGCCAAGAGCGATCAAAAAGCCGACCAGTTCAAGCCTCAGATCATCAGCAGCGTGGAAGAAAAATTCTCCGGCGAAATCCTCAGCCCGAAATTCAAGGATGCCGACCTGAGGGATGTCGTCCTCTGGTTGGGCGAGCGAGTCGGGCTGAATGTTATCTTCGACCCCGAAGTCAAAGGGACCGTCACCTGCGCCTTCGAGGATGTCCCCTGGGACCAGTTCCTGGACATCATCCTCAAAAACAACAAGATGGGAAAGCTCCTGGAAGGGAATGTCCTGAGAATCGCGCCCACCCGGACTTTGACCGAGGAACAGGAAGAACTGCTCAAGCTGCGCGAGAGCAAGGAGCAAGCGGGGCCGGTCTCGACAAAAACGGTCACCTTGTCCTATGCCAAAGCCAAGGACGTCTACGACCTTCTAAAAACAAAAAAATCCGGCCGCGGCGAAATCGTCATCGACGACCGGACCAATACTCTCATCATTTCGGATGTCAAAGAAAAGCTCGATATCATCGAAAAGCTGATTACAGTCCTGGATACGCCCACCCCCCAGGTTTCTATCGAAGCGCGGATTGTCGAGGCTTCAAGCACATTCATGCGCAACTTGGGCATCCAATGGGGAGGGAAGGCGATGGTGGATCCTTTCTACGGCAACCAGACATCCTTCCAATTCCCCAATAAGATCGCTGTTGACGGCGCCCTGATTCCACAGGGAATCGTCACCAAAGGAATCGGAGGGCCTCTGGGCGGCTATGCCGTCAATCTTCCGGCTCCGGCCTTCTCGTCTGCCGTCGGTTTCTCCTTTGCCAATGTCCTGGACACTCTGCGCCTTGACGTAGCCCTTACGGCCCTCGAAACCCAGGGCGAAGGCCATATCATCTCCGCTCCGAAGATCACCACCCAAAACAATAAGGAAGCCGAGATCATCCGGGGCCGCCAGATCCCCGTTCAGACACAGGCGAATTTCACCGTTACGACCCGATATTTCAACGCCGCCCTCGAGCTGCGGGCGACCCCTCAGATCACCGCTGAAGGCACGATCATTATGACCATCGATATCCAGAACAACGCCGCCGACTTCGCCAACTTGGTCAACGGCATCCCGCCGATCACGACTCAGAGCGCTAAAACCGTGGTCATGGTTCCGGACGGCGGGACGACGGTCATCGGAGGCATCTATAGAATCGAGGATTCCATAACCCGGGATAAAGTGCCTTTCTTGCACCAAATTCCCATTCTGGGAAACCTGTTCAAGTCCTTTTCCAGGACCAAGCAGAATATTGAGCTGCTGATCTTCATCACTCCCAGAATTGTTAAATAGGAGGAGAACCCATGAAAAACTTAAGGTCAAAAAAGCATATCCTGATGGGTCTCGTCTTGCTCGCCGCCTCTTTCTTCCTCTCGGGCTGTAACTCTCTGGAAAACAAGTCTAAGTCGAACAGCATGCTCATCGTAGAGGCCATAACGGGCACGGACGTATCCGGCAATGAATCCGACTTCCTCCAGTCCGACGTCATCAAGTCGGACAACACGATTGTTGCTGACCTCGCCAAGGCTACATTGTCGGCAAGCCTGATGGACCCGGCACCCATTCTGGGTACTTCTCAGTACAACAACATCATGGTGACGCGGTATGTCGTTTCCTTCTCTCGTACGGACGGAAGGAATACACCCGGTCTGGATGTTCCTTTCCCCTTTGAGGGCAGCCTGTCGACCCTGGTTAGGACCGATGCGTCTACGAGTGTGAGCTTCGTTATCGTCCGTGAAGCCGCCAAGTTGGAGCCGCCACTGATGAACCTCGGGGACAGCGCGTATGGAGACATTATCCAGATGACCGCCAAGATCGATTTCTACGGCCATGACTTAGCCAACAACGCCGTCAGTGCCTCCGGCTATCTGGCCATTTATTTTGCCAACTACGTTGACAAATAAGGATGATAACCATGAAGAGCAATATCTTATGCTTC
>Ga0315268_10000683_pt1 | contig 39278 bp, 35 predicted proteins | sample C1_top_MG_FD_204535 | JGI IMG/M metagenome (GOLD analysis project Ga0315268, IMG submission 204535) | Sediment microbial communities from Yellowstone Lake, YNP, Wyoming, USA - C1_top | ecosystem: Environmental > Aquatic > Freshwater > Lake > Sediment | place: USA: Wyoming | collected 2017-08-01
AGAGTTGTCAAATAATTGTATCTTCCGTAACATTGTGCGGAAGGTTGGCGACACCGTCAACGGTTGGCGGCGGAGCGTTAACTCTATGCGCTCTAGCCCCAGATTCATCTTCTGGGCATCCACCGCTGAGCAAAACGCTCAACCTCGGCAACACAGCCTTGGTAATGGCGGTGTGGGGTGTAACCCGCTCATCAAAAGCACGTACTCCTTTTGCATCCGCGTCACTCTTCCATTCCATTGGTTCATGACGCGGCTTCAGGAGCAAGTGCCTGTGACCATAAAACGATCCAACTACACGTTTGGCGTAGCTTCGGTTACGCTTCGGTATCCTGTTCAGTTGTTCAGGGGTTAGTTGTTCGCCGTAGCCCAACGCTCTGCGAGCTAGAACTAGAGCGGCGAGTTGATGGCAGTTGAACCTTGAGAACTGCCCGCCATACTTTAGCTCCCCAGCCACCGAGGAGTAGGCGGGGTTGACTTCGGCGCAGACCCACTCCAGCTTCAATGCCCGCAGTTTTATCAGCTCTGCTAGCTTTTTTCGCAGGAAGTTTGCGAGAATCCGGTTGCTGCCGCCCTCCAGAACCATGCTGAATTTCAGTTTCTCAATGGCTACGGCGTTGCAGCCTAAGCCCTGAAGCCACCTGAATGCCCGCTTCACTAGATTAGCAGTGAGCCACGCCCGCTTCCCAGCCCTGGCGTGTACAAGCGCGGGCTCGGGGAACCATTTTGACGCGAACAGGTTGCCGTCGGGGCTGACGATGGTTACGCCAAGTCCTTCTGGGTTGACGTCTATGGCGGGCAGCCGGAGCCCGTTCCATGGCCGCACGGCCAACTCATCGGCCTTGAAGGATACGAACACCTGACAGTTTCGTGGGGTTCGTTGGATTCGGACGGAGTAGGCTACGCCGGAGTCGAGCATGGCGTCCAGAAGCGGTTGGCAATGCTTTGGAATTTCCAGTTCGACTGTGAAGTCTCCGCCAGGCCAGTTCCGCACATCGAGCATGTATGTGCCTTTGCGGCCGGTGATGCGGGTGTTCGCGTTCCCGCCCTGATTAGCTTGTCCAACTGAGAATAGTTGTCCGGCGCGGCTGCGCCGCCAATCCTCAAGCAGGTCTTCTCCTTTTGAGAGCTTTTCAAGAAGTTTTCTTGAGCCGAAGATGGCGCGAGGGATGGTGCCGGCGGCGATGTGTGCCTCAACGAGTGCTTTCTTTCGTTCAAGCTTTTGGATGCGCATCTCATAGCCCCGCTTTCTGGTTGGGTCTGTGGTGTGATTCATCTTCTTTCTGACGCGTGCAATCTTCTCCGCATACATTTCAACATAGAGTGGCAAGAGCTCGCGCTGTGATTCGGTCATGGCTTGGGCGTCCACGATGGCCCACTGGCACCACCTCCAATTCTCAACCATGTAGCGTTCCTGGAGCTGTCGAACGACTGGTTCGGATGGCCTGTTTTCTTGTAGGCGGTTGTAGGCTGTGCGGGTCATTGACTGGAAGGTGCGGCAGGGTTGGTTGAGCCTGTCTTCGGTTCCGGCGGTTCCTCTAATCGTGTATTGCACTCTTCACCGCTCCCGTCACGTTCTTGAACTTTCTGCTTCGGAGACCGTACAGTTTGGCGGAGAATATTGTTACGATTGAGATCATGTCTTCAACTAGCTCCTGCATCGCGTCCTTCTTTACATCTCCGTTCATTACTTCCACGTTTGCGCCGTAGCTTTCCGCTAGAGATTTCAAGTAGTTGAAGCCGAACCTTGACAGGCGATCCTTGAATTCCACTAGGATTAGGTTTGCCCGCCCGATTTTGAGCGTGTTGTAGGCGGTTTGGAGTTTTCGCCGGTTCTCGTTCAGGCCTGAAGCAGTCTCCTCTAACACTTTAACAATCTCGTACCCTCGGCTTTCGGCGTACTTCTCAAGTCGTTCGACCTGGCTTTTCAGATGAGGCTTCTGTTCGTGTGACGAGACTCGAGCGTATATCACACAACGTTTCGTCTCGTCGCGTAGCGCTTTTCCCAGCAAACGCCGAATTTCTGATTCGGGAACATACCATCTTCCCGCGGCGCTCTTCTGCGCCTTCAGCTTTCCAGAGTATATCCACCTTTTCACGGTTAGAAAGTGAACCCCGAGCAATTTGGCTGCTTTGCCCGTCTTGTACAAACTTTCCCGCTGCGTGACCCAATGTTACCAACACACGGTGATATAGATGTTATTATTTTACGGCAGCAGCTTGCAAGACTACCATAAGCGGAATACGCACGTTCAACCCGGACGGCACACCGTACTTCATACGCGCAAGAAGAGCAGTGCAGTACGCTGAGATGATCGATGACTGGGTGAAAATCATGGTAGCGGAGAACAATGGTGGATATGCGAACGACTGGCTAGTCGGCAACATAAAGACGGGCGAAATAGCATGGCTTGAACTGGGAACATACAACCACGCGTTAGATCGAACTTTCGACGGTGCATTCGTGGGAAGCAATATGGCAGCGAGTGAACAGGTTCGCGCAGAGACAAAATTCAACTACGACGACAAGTCCGGCTCCTGCACGGCACGGGGCCAGCGATGGACACAACTTATCGAAGCAAACAGAACGCTGATAGACGTTGAGATGGCGAAGAGATTTCTGGCAGACCATCACGACGCCTTCTCGGGTAAGGATTCACCGAACCGCAACACGCTATGCGGCCATTTGGAACTCGACGATAGAGGAGCCCCCGAATGGGAGCGAGGACCATACTACCCAAGCGGCGCGTACGACGGAAAGGTTACGGACAGCGATCTAGCGTCGAAAGGGAAATTCTGGGCACATTGGGGCAAGCCATGTGACACCGACTTCAACGCAAGCTCCTTCCTTTCACTGCACCAAGAATACAGCTGGCAGCAACCGCATCTGAGAGACGTCAAGGCGTATCCTTGGACCCTGTTCAAAGCAGCGTCCAAACGAGAAATCAGCTGAAGCACAGCAGAACGAACACAGCGACCGCGCATAGCATTCTTGCAGGGACTTCTCACAGGCAGAGTCGGGGACAAAGAAGACCCCTAACAGCTGATGCCCGTCAAGGCAGCCCGAGGCACAGCATCACTCCATCGTCTTCGAATCCGCGTTCTCGATACAGTTCCTCGTCTTCGCGGCTCGTTGTGTCCACACGTATTTCTGCGGCCCCTTTGGCGTCGTAATTTGAACGTTCTGGGTAGCGTTCTTGCGAACGCACGGCTTGACATCGAAACGCATCGTTTTCTAGGAAAGGACTCTCGAAGCCACGTTGCAGAGAAACCGCGTGGCAAAATCAAGGCTTCCGATGTTCATGCGTTCATTCACACCATGAACACCCGGTAGCACTTCAGCCAGTTTGATGTCCGGTGACATCGGCACGCACCCGTAGACGACCGAACCTAGAGCCCTCCAGAATCTGCTATCAGTCATACCTGCGCCAAGCCGAGGAAGAACGGAACATCCGGGAGCTAGCTCCTTGACGGTCGCTTCGATAGCTTCATAGAACCCGGTGCTCGATGAAGACAGGGATGCGTCCGTATAGTCTGTGATTTCCAAATCGATGTCCAATCCTCGGACGCATTCCTTCACAACCTGAGTCGCATAATCACGATCTTGTCCGGGCACCAGCCTGATGTCCACCTTACCTTCGCAGGTACCAGGTATCACGTTGGTTTCCGTTCCGCCTCTGATCACGTTTGGCGAGATCGTCATCCTCGTAAGTGCTCTTAACTCCTCAGCGATCTCCTTGTCTTTCGCTGCGATTGTGTCGAGAAGTGCATCGAGCGCCTGTCCGTCTAGCTGTGAGCTGCGGACCTTCGAGCCCTCCTTCTCGCCAAGGAATGCCACAGCGACGGCTTTGATCGTGCGGGCTACTTCGTCAATGATCGTGAGCTTTGTCTTATGGCCAGAGAGATTCACGAATGCCTTCGCCATCGCGATACTTGCGTTGTCCGCAAGAGCAGGAACCGACCCGTGCCCAGCCTTTCCTCTCGCTGTTAGTTTGAACCAGGCGAGGCCCTTCTCTCCAATCGTTATCCAGTATACTTTCTCCGTTCCCAGTTGAGTTGGAGGCTCACCTCCTTCACCTACGACATACTCGGCGCGCACTTTCTCCGGAACTCTCTTGGTCAGCCATGCAGCTCCGGATCCTGAAACTTCTTCGTCAGCGACCGCAGCATACAGGAGGGTTCCATTCAGTTTCACGTTCTGGCGCTTCAAGAGAATCAGGCTGATGGCTTGCACAGCCACATCGAATTTGTCATCCCATGCTCCTCGGCCATAGATCCATTGATCTTCGATCTCAGCGGAGAACGGCGGATGAGCCCAAGTTCCTACGCCCACTGCTGGGACAACGTCCGTGTGAGATTCGAAGAGGAGCCTTGGTTTATCGCTTTGACCTCCGATCTTCGCGATCACATTCTCCCTGCCTGGCTCGCCGAGCACTTCACAGTCAATCTGATTGCTGTCAAAGTACGTCTTCAGGTACTCCGCAGCTTTGCCTTCATTTCCAGGAGGATTCGTCGTGTCAATCCTGATGAGGCCCTGAAACAGTCTGATGGCTTCGTCCAGGTCTTCTGAGGAGAATTCTATCTTCTCGATCAAGGATGCTCTTAGCCGTATATGACCTGACAGTAGACAGAATAAGTGTTCGCGTCGATTCACGAGCTACGGACAGCCCTCCAACGACATTGTCTGCCGGACTGCTAGGCGAGCCATCGCTCATTGAAGTGGCATGCAGAATATCGGTTGTGGTCGACCTGCTGAGATTCTGGTTCTTTTGTCTTGCAGATCTCCGCGGCGTAGGGGCATCGAGGATGAAACCTGCAACCTGTAGGCATGTCTAATGCGCTCGGTGTCTCTCCTTTCACGGCAATCTTGTCTCGCTTGATGGTTGGGTCGGGGACCGGAACGTTGGAGATGAGCGCCCTCGTGTAAGGGTGAATGGGTTTCCTTACGACATCCTCGACGGGTCCGTACTCCATCATTCTTCCCAAGTACATGATCAGAATATCATTGCCAACATATCTGGCCTGAGCAAGGTCATGCGTGATGAAGAGGAAGGTGAGATCATACTCTTCGCGAAGATCGAGGAGAAGGTTGAGAATCTGCACGCGGATTGATGCGTCCAGCATGGACACGGGCTCATCTGCAACAAGCAGTTCCGGTTCAAGAACTAGTGCACGGGCAATGGCAACACGTTGTCTCTGACCGCCGCTGAGCTCATGCGGGAATCTTCTCGCGAATTCACGTGGTGGCAGAAGCCTAACATCTTCGAGCGCCTTGTACACTCTGTCTTCTCTGTCTCTTCGGCTTCGAGCAACTTTGTTCACTTCCAAAGGCTCGGTTAAGATTTCCATGACACTCATTCGAGGATCGATTGACTCGTATGGATCCTGAAAGATGATCTGCATTTTGCAGCGAAGCTCTCTCAGCTCGGTCTTCGACAGTGAGAATATGTCCTTCCCTCGGAATCTCACGCTGCCAGATCGACTCTTCGTCAAAGCGAGCAGGGCTCTTGCGGCTGTCGTCTTGCCGCTGCCACTCTCGCCAGCCAGACACATGACCTCGCCCTTGCGCACGTCGAATGAAACATCATCTACTGCTCGCACCCATTCCTCTCCTCTCGTGAAGATTCCCGTGACTCCTCTTCGAGCTGGAAACCAAACGGACAGATTCTTCACGCTGAGAAATGCTTCTTCCTGCGTTAGACCCTCTCTCCTCGTAGTTTCTCGCGTATCTCCTCGCTGTGGTGACACGCCACGTAATGATCCGGGCCTACTTCCCGATATTCGGGATCCTGATCTCGGCACATCGCATCCTGCCAGGGGCATCGTGGATGGAATCTGCAACCGGTGGGTGGCGAGGTCAGATCCGGAGGATCCCCTGGCACAGAATTGAAACGTCTCTTCGGTCCGGCTATGCTAGGAAACGCTGTGATTAGCGCTTCGGTGTACGGGTGCCAAGAGTCCTTGTAGATGTCCGTGGCCTTTCCGAGCTCAGCGATCTTGCCTGCGTACATTATGGCGACTCGGTCACACGTTTCAGCTATCACAGAGAGGTCGTGGGTGATCATGATCACGGAAAGGCTGAGCTGCTTCTGAAGCTCCTTGATGAGTTCCAATATTCTAGCTTGGACAACCACGTCCAAGGCGGTTACAGGTTCGTCCGCGATGACGATGCTTGGATTGCACGCCAACGCCATGGCGATCATTACTCTCTGCCGCATGCCGCCGCTGAACTCGTGTGGATAGTCGCTCACTCTGGAACTGTCTAAACCTACTAGTTCGAATAGTGAGCGAGCTCTCTGCAAGGCTTCCGCTTTGCTCATTTTCTCTTTTTCGGTGATAGCTTCTGTTACTTGGTCGCCGACGCGGATTACCGGATTCAATGCGTTCATAGCGCCTTGGAAGACGATTGAGATCTTCTTCCACCTGATGCTATTCATCTCGCGGTCGGTTTTCTTGACAAGGTCCTCATTGTCGAGAAGGATCTCCCCTTTCAGAATCCTACCACCAGGCGGAAGCAACTTCATGATGGAGAGCGCGGTTGTTGTCTTTCCGCAACCTGATTCACCGGCGAGGCCGAGCTTCTCCGCTTTCTTGAGCGTGAAGCTAACGTTCTCCACAGCTCGCGCGACACTCTGCTGCATGAAGAAGTGAGTTGTCAGGTCCCTCACGTCAAGAACGTCCAAGGCTGCTTTATCTCCTTCTGAGCCTGGGGTTGAGGATCTGGTCGGTGCTGTAGCTGATGAATGCGAACCCCATGACGAGGAGCATTATGCAGATCCCTGGCGGCACGATGTACCACCAGTATCCATTGACTGTAGCTCCAGCCGTGTCGGCGAAGTGAAGCACCATGCCCCAGCTTGGAGCTGAGGGGTCACCAAATCCTAGAAAGCTCAGGCCAGCTTCTGACAGTATCGCATCCACTATTGCTATCATTCCGTTTGCAAAGACGAGCGGGAAGACGTTCGGAACGATATGTCGAGCGATCGTGTGAAGATCTGTTGATCCAATTGCTCTCGACGCTTCTGTGAAAGGCCTCTCTTTCAACGATAGGGTCTGAGATCGGACCATTCTTGCAGTTGCTGTCCAGTCGAGCACAGCTATTACAATGATTATGTTCGTTATTCCCTTTCCGAGTATAGCGGCCATAATGAGCATCAGTGGCAGGGATGGAAGTATCAAGAAAAGGTCCGTGATTCTCATCAGGACGTTGTCTGGCCAGCCGCCTAAGTATCCTGAGACAAGACCAATCACGCTTCCTATCACGATCGTTATGCCGCTGGCGACAAGGCCGACGAGAAGAGAGATTCTGGTCCCGAAAATCACTCTGCTGAATATGTCGCGGCCCACTTGATCTGTTCCAAAGACGTGAGCCAGTGAGGGTTTGAGAAATGGGTCACCAACGAAAGCAAAGGGGTCATAGGGGGCTATCCATGGCGCGACTAGCGCCACGACAACGAAGAACAAGACTATACCTAGACCGAGCTTGCCGAGCGAGCTTTGTCTGTATAGCTTCCAGAAGTCGCCCAGTCTTCTCCTGTATATCCAGAATCTGTCCTCTTTGACCTGCAACGCGGCTTGTTCTTGTGCCGTCAAGACCGTCGCGTTCCTAGTATCGAATTCTAGGATCTAGCAGTGCATAGACTATGTCAGCGCAGAAATTGGCCGTAATGACAACCACTGCCATCACGACGAATACGCCTTGGAGAACAGGGAAATCTGCCATCACAACGGCCTCATAGATCAGACGGCCGATCCCGTACCATGAGAAGACCGTCTCGGTCATCGTGGCGCCGCCGAAAAGGTAGGTGACTTCTATCGCTATCACAGAAACCATTGGAAGCGTCGCATTTCTCATTGCGTGCCTGAACAGAATTTTCCTATTGCTGAGTCCCTTCGCTTTGGCTGTGAGCATGTAGTCCTCTGTGAACACGTCGAGGATCGAGTCCCTCATTATGATGAAGTAGTATCCAATGAATGAGATTGTTAGAGTCACGAACGGTCCGGTCATGTGGTGGAGGTAATCGGCTGCGTATTCGAGAACGTTTGAGTAGGTGATCCCGACTGTCATTGTCCCAGCGATGGGGATGCTTCCGAGATAGTATCCGAATATGAGGATGATCAGCATGCCGAGCCAGAAGACCGGCATCGAGTAGGTCACTAGAGAGAAGATAACCGTGGATACGTCGAACTTGGATTCTCTTTTCCAAGCAGCAATGGTTCCAACAACGATTCCAATGATGAGAGCTACAGTGATTGATGAGCCCATGAGTATGAAGGTGTTGAAGAGTCTCCTTCCGAAGATTATGCTGATAACAGCGGTCCCTCGATACTGAAATGAAACGCCCAAGTTGCCCATCAAGAGGTTCTTGACGTAGAGAACAAACTGAACCCACAGGGGTTGATCCAGGCCAAATTGATGAACCAATGCTTGTCTGACTTCGGGGGTGATCCTGAAGTCGCCAGTCACCGTTCTCGTCGGATCGCCTGGCATTATCCTGAACAGGAAGAAATTGAGAACGATTGCCAGGCCGAGGGTTACGAGAGCAGATGCCCCTCGCTTGATCAGGTAATCCCTCATTACCAATGGTTTTCAGACCAAAAAAGGGGGAGGGAGCGGTGTTAAGCCTTCTTCCTTCTCCTGTAGACTAGGTAGAGTGCGGCAAGGATGACTATAGCTGCGATCGCAGCGTAGCCCATGTACTGAGTCTGCTGTGCTTGCCTGCTTGCGGCAACCACGCCCTTCAGTTCTCTTATACCATCTCCGTCGATGTCCAAGTATCCCTGTTCGTCGAGTATCTTGTTGGCTTTGTCCGGGTCATATTGGTAGGTGAGGACGTTGGGGTTGTGCCAGTACGGGAAGAATGCGTCGGGGCAGTAGCTTGTCGTGACAGTCCCGTATCCCAGAGCTCCTCTCTTCACGACGTCTTCCTTGTTAATCGCATATGCGAATGCACGTCTCACCCAGACATCGTCGAATGGCGGGGATTTGTTGTTGAATGCCAGTAGATAGTCCCACTCATCAACCGTGTGGGTAACGACAAGATCAGGGTTGGTTTTTGCCTGTTCGACAAAGGCGGGCTCTACTGAGTATCGTTCAGTGTCGACCTCTCCTTTCTGAATTGCGAGCATTCTTGCGGATTCTGTGTCTATCTTCCTGAAGATTAGCGAGTCAATCAGCGGGTGTCCCGTCATCCACCAATTCGGGTTCTTTACCAGCTTGACATACTCGCCGGGGACCCATGCACTGAACATGAAAGGTCCAGAACCTACCGCGACTTTGGGGTTTGACTGAACAAGGGTCTGATCCCAATCGTAAGTCGGAATCAAGCTGGTGTCTTTCCAAATATGTTCAGGCACGATGTACTGGTTTCCGAACGCTTCGGTGGCGAAGACGTAGGGCTCTTTCAGATGTATGACCGCGGTCAGGTCGTCCGGTGCCTCTCCGGAGTCGAAGTACTTCATGATCTCGCCTGAATTTCGGCCGGTTGCGCTCTGAGCGACGATGTACTCGAATGTGAAGATGACGTCCCTAGCAGTTACAGGTTGGCCGTCGTGCCATTTCAGATCTGGTTTCAGATGGAAGGTCAGGGTCTTTCCATCAGAGGAGGTCTCTGGTAGTGCGGTCGTCATCCATGGGATTGGCTGGAGTTTCTCGTCGAAAGCAAGTAACGTGTCGTAGATGCTCATGGAGTAGACGTATGATCTTCCGGTCGTCGCGGCCATGGGGCTGAAGGTTTCCGGTTCGTTGTTGAACGCGATAATCAAGTCCTTCTTTCCCGCAGTGGAGTAGATGTTCGGCAACGTTTGGAAGTTCAGGTCCGATATCGGACCAGCCGGCATCATGGTGTACCCGGTCCATTCCTTTCTGAACGCATGGTATTCATCGGAGAGGAATAGCGGGATATATGGCACATTTTCTGCGGCCATCTGTTCGACTTGCCACATCAATCCACGTGCCTTTTCCTTGTCAGTGGTCCTTAGCATTTCATCTATCGCTGCGTCAACGGTCGCATTCCGGAAGCTCCAGTCTTGTCCGCATTGGGCGCAGTCCTCCTTTGAGTAGAACCTGTAGTACATGTGCTGGGGATACGAAGCATATCCGTAGCTCATCTCTTCGATTCCATAGTCTCGGTCGTACAGTCTAGGATACATCGCCGAGTCGTCGGTAGGAACTACTTCGACAGAGATCCCGACCTTCTTGAGTTGTTCAGCGATGGCTTCACCCGAGTGAACCGACCAGTCATCCCAGCTGAGAACCATCATTGGAAACTTCATTTTTTCTGCGGGCGGAGTATACCAAGTTGCATGTGCCGAGGGTATCGCGAGCAATGTCGACAAGAGAAGAAATGCGAATAGTGCTGCTCCTATCGGAGTCTTTCTCTTCATTTTGGACTCCGATCTCTCGTGTATGGAGCACGAATTTGATTTAAGACTTCTCTACTCGTTACCCAGCGCTCGAGCACCCGGAAATGCGCTTTCTCTAGGTTTCCTCTGTCGAACTAGGCAAAGCGGACCTGAGAGAGGATTTTAAGTCGGCATTTTGCTCGCACAGGCTCGTTAAGGCAGAATCCGGTTTCCCGGACAGCAGATCGACCAGAAGGTAACGGTCCGAACCTTTCTCATCGTCCTCGAAATGAACAATCGCCATCGGAGCGTAGAAGATATCATGTCGCTCAACTCTGATCGGGATAAGACTCCTCGTCAAATTCAGACAGATATCGACTGCGAGCGATCTGGATTGAAGTTCTGCGAGTTTCGTTGAGAACTCCTGTTCACTCTCAAGAGAACTTGTTGATGTCGGAAGAAGAAGGTGAAACCATTGCATCCTTCGATACCTCCCTGCTAGTTGCCGCTCGGCCTGCGGAACTTGACCTCGCACCTCCTCTCGCATCTTGATCAGCTTTTCCACGATCGAATTCAAGTCAACTGGTCGGTGCGAAAGAACAACCTCGGAAGCCTCTGGGTCCGACTCTTTGAGATGTCTCTCCAGATGTCTTGGTCTGAACAGCTGTACTAGCTCGCGTTCAGTTGTTGCTGAGGTGCAGAAAAGCGCGTTCAGTGCTGTCGCCACTTCTGCAGGTCTCGAAGCGTAAAGGTGAGAACACGATATCCAGATTCTGTGATATGGCATCCACACCTTCCAACTTAAGCGAGTTGTCTCTTCACGACGCTTCACCTTCTTCGTCGCCTTGGCGACTATTCCGTCGATGTCCGTTGACTTGTCAGGGGCAGCCAGAGCAACAAGCATGTTTGTCAAGACTCCGATCGGTCAGAGCAACTCTTCCCTTGTTTGGCGCATGATCTCTTCAAGTTCTCGTTCTTGGTCCTCTCTCAGCGGAGGCACTTTGGGTTCTGCCAGCAGCCGCTCCGCTTCGGCCTGTGCTCTCTCAATCATGCCTTCTCGTCCGGCCTGCTCCCATTCCTCCCAAGTGCGCCAGTAGGCCAGATGAGGAAGCAATAGTTCCCCTGATCGAAGATGACGCACTGTGTGTCTGTGACCCATGAAGTTGCGTGAGCCTTCCATGACAGTGGCTATGACATCCACGCCCAGAGAGTCATCGTTCACGGAAATACCACGCCGCAGGCGACTGACACCGGCGGCGATCTCGTTGTCTGTGACTATTTGGGCAAGAGAGCTGATAACACCACTTTCAATCTCACCAATTCCGGAGAGTTCATCCGCTCCCGCGAGAGCCGGAACAACGGCGTTGATGGTCCGTTCGTATCCGCTCTGCAAATCCATCACGTGCGAGTTGGTGCACAAGCCATAGACGTTGACAGGCACGCCATAGCGATGACCTATCTGTACTGTTGCGGCGGAAACTAAGCCCATTACCGCGCCACCCCACATGGAAACACCCGTTCGGGGCTCAACGAGACTCAGCCTTCCATAATAGATCGTGGGCAAGCTCGGACGAACCAGCTGAGTCATGACAATGGAAGCCAGCACTTCAGCGTTCTGCTGCGCAAGCGCCCCAGCCAACGACATAGGAGCGGTTGCCCCGGCAATGGGGCATGGCAATGGCCCGAACGGGATGCCAAGTCGAGCGGTCTCGATCATCGCCTCTGCTACGTCATCTGGGAAGTGCAGCGGACTCACCGGCGAAGTAGCGATAGTCAGCGTTTCCTCCGGAGGGCCGATCACCGCAGCCATCCGTGCAATGGAGCGGACCTCTATAGCCGTTTGCACCCCTGGTCCTTGAACCGGTTTGGTAGTGTGTGGCAGACAATGTCGATACATTGCGACTGACATCAGCTCTCCGGGTACGTCACAAGGAGTAAACAGCGGAGTAACGGTCGTGATACTGTCCATTGCATCAAGCAAGCGGCTACTGTTGCACAGATCTTGCACGTTGGCTGCTCGACGCTGGCCGGTGCGGAAGTCGTAGATGTCACGAGCACCGCCCAAGTTGTGCCAATGCAGGTTGCCGTCCCCAATCGTCACCGTCCGTCCGTCTCGACCACGTACTAAGACTCGGTGCGGACACCTGGCGACCTCCCGCTCCACCAGATCGGAGGGCAAGAGGACGCGGTCGCCGTGGGTACTTGCGCCTGCGGCTTTTAGAATCTCGCGAGCTTCAGGATGGGTGAGGACTATGCCTACTTCGCTCAGGATGCGCAGTGTCGCATCGTGGATTGAACTTAGTTCGTCATCTGCCAGAACTGCCAAGCGGTTCATGCGGTTGGAACTCTCCTGCCTCGCTTCTCCTATCGTTGGTTCGAATCCAGATGTTTTAGGCAGGCGATGGCGCTTCGAAGCTGGATTCTGACAAGGATGTCAATTGGAACTGCCTGGGGATCAGACTCGCGTATGATTTCCTCATTCAGCAGCATGAGACGCGGATGAATCGCTTCGCGCAGTTCTCCAAGCTTCTGGCTCGGTCTGTCGATCTGAGCCTTTTTGAGAAGTCTTTCCATCATCCCGAGTATCGGCATCTGCGAGAACCGTTTCAGCGCCGTCAGATCGAATGCTTCCGCGACCGTTGCTGGACGCTCATACGCCGCTTGCTGTGAATGCTTGCGCACGGTCTGCTCAATGTCAGCCCAACTTTCGACAGAATACGCAATTGCGCGAGAGATCCTAGAATTCATGTTAAGTAGCTCTTGGGACTGGCCCAGAACGCGCTTGACGAGATCACGTGTTTCAGCTTCAGCCCTGACACTCGCCAGGAGCAAGTCCCGTCGCCTTAGGCCAGTAGGGCGTGCATCATTGATCCTTTCATCGTAGAAGTGCGGAACCTCGCATGTGAAACAGAATCCGTCATACATTTCCCGTATGTATTCGTAGCAGTCGGTGCCATAGTTGATCTTTGTCGCGGGATCGCAACCCAGAGTCTTCGCGAGAAACTCGTATTCGTCGGTCACCCCGTAATCGTGGTATATGCCTTCGTCAAGACTTTCGAGGTACAGTTCGTCTGGCGGTTCGCCTCTGTGCAGTGGCAGACCCTCTGAGTCGGGAATGCTCTTCAATTCCCCGTAGGCAGAGGGGAGCTGGCGGCTTAGGTAATAGTAGACGCCGCAGAAGTCGGCGTTGTGCAGTATGTACGTGAATGCTGGTTTGAACTCGTCTACAATCTTCTTTATCGCTTTGGTCTCTGGATTAGGCGTGTTCCAGTGTAAGCTCCTATAGTCAATGGGAAATGTCCACTCGGCCTGTTCGTTCGGGGGAGGTCGATAATAGTTTTCAGCATAGGTTAATAGATCAAATGGGCCATGAAACCATCCCTCATTCAGTCGGGCTCCGTCGACGTCGATCGCCTTCGCGAGAATGAATCTGTACCCAATCTTCTTTCTCAACTCGGTGCTTGCTGCAAGTCTTGATGCAAGGTACTCGATTGTCAATGACCCAATCGGCTCGTTCGGGTGAGTGAAGCCGTACAGGAAAGCCGATCGATCATTGTCGCCAATGATTAGCGCGGTGATCGGCTTGCCTTCTGAAGACTCACCTATTCTCCTCCACTCTACGGTTCCTGGATGCTTTTTTGCCAGCTCACGTGATGCTTCCTCGAGCTCAATCACCGTCTTGAAACTAGTGAAGCGGGGCACTCCGTCAATCAGTTCGCGCACACTCTTGTGATCCAGATCACTTGCAGCCACAGCTGACGACTCCACTCGCCGAGGATTCCGTGAACTGTGTGTTCGCCTAGGTCAAAAGTCTTGCATGAGTGCATGACCTGTCTCTTGGCTCCAGTAATCACTTCCGTTAAGAACTACGTGACCCGTATGTCTGAAAGTGGTGAGCAGCTTGCGTCGCCGTGTTCGCGAATGCGGAATTACGATTGGAAAGATGACCACAGGAGAAGAGAATTCGATAACGGATGTCCCCGGTGTTTCTGTTGGGCATGTCACTTTGATACAAGGTGCCGGACCGCTAACGCCAGGACGTGGTCCGGTCCGAACGGGAGTCACCGTCATACTTCCACATGAAGGCAACCCTTACAAAGAGAAGCTGAGAGCAGGCGTCCACGTACAGAATGGCGCTGGCGAACTAACAGGCGCCCTTCAGGTAATGGAGTGGGGCATCATTGAGACGCCGATAGCTCTCACGAACACCTTGAACGTGGGGCTTGTCCACGATGCGATTGTCGAGCACATGCTAGAACAAAATCCGGACATCGGAGATCGCGCTGACGTGATGCTGCCCATAGTAGGCGAGTGTGACGACAGCTACCTCAATGACATCCGAGGAAGACACGTGAAGCGAGAACACGTTCTCGAAGCATTCAGAGTCGCGGGCAGGAAAGTGATTGAAGGATCGGTGGGAGCAGGAACAGGCATGTCTGCATTGGGTTTCAAGGCAGGAGTGGGGACAGCGTCACGAAAGACCGCTAGTAGCCTCGGCGGCTATGTCCTTGGAGCCTTGGTTGTGGCTAACTTCGGAAACAGTCCAGAGTGTGACCTACTGGTTGACGGCGTTCCGGTAGGAAGGGAATTGCGATCCGTGGTAAACCGACCACGCAAGGACGGATCAATAATCACGGTAATTGCCACTAACGCCCCGGTGAACTCATCTCAGCTCAGGCGAATCTCAGCGCGTGTTCCTCTAGCACTCGGCAGAGTTGGGTCAGTCTCCTCCAACTCAAGTGGCGATATCTCTGTCGCATTCTCCACTGCAGGAGGGATCAGTTTCCCCGACACGGATTCTGCATCTATGGAAGCAGTCAACGCAGGGGTACTGGATGAGCTCTTCCGGGCGACAATAGAAGCATCCGAGGAAGCAATCCTCAACTCGATCTTCATGAGCGACACGATGAAAGGCCGAGATGACAATGTCTCACGTGGTTTGCCCATCGATGATGTAATGAAGATGATGCGCAAGTACGGAAGGTTGTGAGGTGTTCAAGGGCGTGAGCCGCCCGAAATGGCTTTTATCTTGCGCTCCTTCCCCTCGGTTGGTTGGTTCGGTCTATGGCTCGCAAGGTCACGTTCACGCCCCGGCGGTTCCTGAGAAAGATCTGGCAGCTCGGCAACTTCGACCTCTCGCCGGATGGCCGACGGATAGCTTATTCCGCGAACAAGTGGGAGCAGTGGACTGTCTACTTGCGGGACCTCAAGACGAAGCGGGAGAAGGTCCTGATCAAATCGGATCAGTCCGTGCTCAACCCTGAGTTCTCCCCCGACGGACACTGGATCGCGGTCCAGTCCGATTTCGAAGGCGACGAGAACTTCAACATCTACATCGTGTCGACTAGAGGCGGCGGTGCTCGAAAGCTCACGGACACGCCAGCGGACAGCGCCTTCCCTCGGTGGTCCCCAGATGGCACGAAGATCGCTTTCATCTCGAACCGCGACCGGGACCGAGAGAACATCTTCGTAGTAAACGCCGCCGGCGGCGAAGCCAAGCAACTGACCCGCGTTGAAGACATCATCAACGAGATCGCTTGGCGACCCGACGGCCGGTCGGTTGCGTTCAGCGCGGGCTTCGGAATCGGCGACTGGGTCGGCCTCGTCGACCTAGACGGAAACTTGGAGAAGCTCGTTACCTTCCCGAACTCCGAGAATTACCTCGCGGGGGACATGGGGCGGCCTGAGCCATGGTCTCCGGACGGCCGAGAACTAGCCTTTGCCTCTAACGTTCATGACTCACTCGACATTGGAATTCTCGACCTACAGACACGCCATGTGCGATGGCTCGTAGAGAACCGATGGGACAAGACAATGCCGCTCTGGTCCCCTGACGGCGCTCGCATCGCATACTTGGAGAATCACCATGGAAACATCGAGCTGCGAACCGTCACGTCCTCGGGACGTGGGATCCGAAAGTTCTCACCCTCGAAGGGCGCAGCGTCGCGTCCCGTGTGGCACCCGGATTCGCGGGGATTCTTCTACGTGCATTCCACCTTCGTGAAACCTCACGAAATAGTCTGCCAGCGGGGGAACCGGATATCACGCATCGTTGCGGCTACCACGGTGAAGCTTCCCCGCGGCGAACTTGCGATGCCCAAGCTTGTGTGGTACCGCTCCTTCGACGGCCGAAAGATCCCGGCGTGGCTCTTCATCCCGCCTCCATGGCGATCTCGCCGCGCGGCGACCGTGGACCCCCATGGCGGCCCGGAGGCCCAAGTCATCAACGAATGGGATCCGAGCTATCAGTTCATGGTGGCTCTGGGCTACGTCGTCCTCGCACCGAACTACCGTGGAGGCACTGGCTACGGCCGTGCATGGCGAAGGATCAGTGATCACGACCTCGGAGGAGGAGACATGAAAGACATCATCGCCGGAGGGCGCTGGCTCCTCGAGAAGAAGCACTGTCCGCCGGATCGTCTGGGCATCATCGGCGCAAGCTACGGCGGCTACAGCGTGGCCCACTGCCTTGAGCAGGCCCCGGCTCTCTGGGCAGTCGGCGTGAGTATCGTGGGCTACTTCAATTGGTTCACCGCGACGAAGAACGAGCGTGGAAACCTCCAGATATACGATAGGAACAAGATGGGGACCGCAGAGGAGAACACGGAGCTCTTCCAGAAGTACTCGCCCATCTTCTACCTCGACAAGATCCGCGCCCCGGTCTGCTTCACCGGCGGCGCCCACGACCCTCGATGTCCGGTCACGGAGGCCCGACAGATTGTAGATGAAATGCGAAAAATGGGGAAGACTGTAGACTACCTTGAATTCCAAGATGAAGGCCACGGGGCTCGCAAGATCTCGAACCAGATTCACCTCTACGAGCACGCTTTTGGGTGGCTGAACCGATTCTTACCGGACACTCAAGGTTTTCACGACGGCCCCCCATGATCATGATGCGAATCACGAGATCATAGACGATCGGACAGTGGCCAATGAAAATCGTGGCATCTAGAACCGCTATCACGACTACGTTAAATATGCAAGGCACCAGAAACCTCGGCTGCTTCCCAGGAAAAGGTGATGGCAATGACGAAACTCTCGTTTTCAAGTCAGCCTTGGCTTCAGCTGCTATCACGAGAACAGATAGAAACGATTCATCTGAAGTCGCTTAAGATCTTGGAAGAAATCGGTGTGATGATTCAAAGCGATGCTGCATTGAAGCTGGTTGCAGACGCTGGAGCAGATGTTGACTGGACCAGGAAGATCGCTCGCATCCCACAACATCTGGCAAAGGAATCTCTGGTGAAAGCCCCGTCAACGATCAGGCTGTACAGTCGCGACGGAAGACATGATCTGCTGCTTGAAGAGAACCGGGTCCACTACGATCCCGGCTCTGCGGCCCTCTATCTGCTTGACTCGCAAACCTCTGAAATCAGACGACCAGTATCAAAGGACCTCGCCGACTTTGTGCGACTGACCGACGGGTTAGAGCACATACAGGCTCAGAGTACGGCGCTCGTAGTGTCGGATGTTCCGGATGCGATCGTTGACAGATATCGACTGTACGTTGTGCTGAAGAACTCGCCCAAGACGATAGTCACAGGCACATTCAGCGTCGACGGCCTGTATGACATGAAAGACATGTTGGCCGCAGTCCGCGGAGGCGAGAAGGAACTGGCACGAAAGCCAATGGCAATTTTCGACCTCTGCCCGTCAGCCCCGCTGAAATGGGGAGATTTCATTGTTCAGAACCTGATGGATTGCGCCAAGTACGGAATCCCGGCGGAGATCCTCCCGATGCCGCAGCTGGGTGCAACAGGACCGGTGACGCTCGCTGGCTCGTTGGTTCAGTTGAATGCGGAGTTCCTTAGCGGCCTCGTCATGTCACAGCTCTCCAATCCTGGCGCGCCAGTAATCTACGGAGGTTCACCTACAACCTTCGACATGCGCTACCTTACGGCGCGTCTGGGCGCCATGGAAACCATCATGATGGGCTGCGCCTACGCACAGATCGGGAAATACTACGGCCTGCCAACCCACATGTACCTAGGCTTGAGCGATGCGAAGATAGTTGACGCCCAATCCGGATTCGAATCTGGACTCGGCATAACCTTAGGCGCACTGGCGGGGATCAACGTGATATCCGGGCCAGGAATGTTGGATTTTGAGAATTGCCAGAGTTTCGAGAAACTCGTCATGGATGACACTATCTGCGGAATGGCCTTAAGACTGATCAAGGGCATCGACGTGAATGATCAAACTCTCGCTGTCGATTTAATCAGAAAGGTCGGCGCCGGAGGACATTATCTAGCCCAGAAACACACGATGGAATGGCTCAGCAAGGAAATCTTCAACCCTTCAGATCTGGTTGACAGACAGGAACTAAGCGCTTGGAAGAAGCTTGGGTCAAAGGACACCGTCCAAAGAGCTCGAGAAATTGCTCAGAGAATACTCAGAGACCACAAACCCGAGCCACTACCAATGGATAGCGAGAGGAGTCTAGATGACGTAGCAAGGAAGATCATGAAAAGACATGGTGTGGACAGACTACCTCTTGGCCCAGCCTAGAGATGCGCGCAGGACTGGTCCGTTGTTTCAGCGTCAACCTGTCTAGTCGACCGTGCTGACCTAGCAAGCCGCTTGACTATTTCCGCTTTCTTCGCATCAAGTTCTTTCTCGACATCTTTCGGTAAGGGATCGGGTTGATGAGTCGCCAAGATCTCCCTTACGCGTTCTCTTGCGACTTGAGCCAAATCCTTTGATCCTGCCTTCTCCCATTGCGCACGAGTTCGCTTGTCGGCGAGTTTGGCCAGATATCTGTCGCTCTTGATGTGCTCGAGCGTATGCCTCTCACCCATGAAATGTCCATGAAGAGACGCTATCTTCTTGATCAGTGATGCTGCCAAGGTGTCTTCGTTGACTTCTATTCCGCCGGCAATTCTCTTGGCGATTCCGAACATCTCGTCGTGGATTACCAGCATCTCGAATGACGCCGTGAAGTGATACTCAAGAGCTCCTGCAACCACACGGACCCAGTTCGCCCCAGCTAGCACGGTAGTCAGCATCGTCAGGGCGCTCTCGAAACCTGCCTGCACGTCCGGAATCTTGGAGTCACTTACGCCGCCCGACATGGCCGACGGCAGACCGTAATACTTGGCCATCTCTGCCCCTCCAGCGCATCGTAGCGCTGTCTCAGGACAACCGACGGCCGGTATGACGGTGCGTAGATCGAGGTTCACCGGGATGCTGCCGTAGACAACCGGATTTCCTGGGTTAACGAGTTGAACGGGTACCAATCCAGCAAGTACAGTCGCGTTCGTCTGAAGCAGAGATCCAGCAAGAGTGTTCGGAGAGGTTGCTCCCGTGTTGTCCATGGGTTCTATTAGAATCGGAACGCTATGTCTCGCGAACTCGATCATGTCATCGGTCAAACCGCTGTCATAGATCATAGGGCTTGATGGGCAGATACTTGAGGTTCCAATAGGTTTCCTCGAAAGGGCCTCGCTTCCTCCAGCTACTGTCGCAGCCAACTCCAGGTTGTGGGTAGCCCCCAACTCTCCACTGCCGCCGATGTACCCTTCCGTATCCCAGTGAGTTGTTTTGGATGTGTGCTTGTAGTGCAAGACGCTCCTTTCGATATGGCGATGCAACTCCGGAATATCGCTCGGGGCTATCATGTAGCTGCCACCACGCTTATGTTGTCCAACGCGTCGGTGACTTTGATCAATGGAACTAGGTCGCTGGATAATGCCAGCCGACGCGCCCCTGATTCCAGATCAAGAATGTATGGGTATTCTCCGCCGCATGTCATGTACTGGTTGCTTCCGCCGATCTGCAGATCCTGTTTCGGATTTCTGGCGTACAGGCGAAACGTGCCGGGGCACTTTTTGAGAGACTCCTTAACCAAACTTGCGGGGATTCTGACATTTCCATTCAGGCTATTCACGATCGCTCCGGCGTCGCCTAGGACTCTTTGAGCACGTGCGGAAAGAAAAGTGGCGCCCGCGTTCTCGAGGATATTCAGGCTCGCTAAGTGAATCGTTTCGGTCTGATTATGATCGAGAAATTCAAACTTCATCTTGTCTCGCTTGTCCTTCTCAGTACCTCAGGGCAAGAGGTACGCTGGCGAACCCAGACTCACGATACTTCGAGAATTCTGTCTTCGCTGCTTCGAGCAAACCCGTGTTGCTGAGTAGGTCGCCGCCTGTCATCGCCATGACTTTGGTGATTCCCACAAGAGCTTCCTGCCCGGTCTTTGAGATTGCCGCTTCAGCAAACTCGGCTGTGTGTACGTCGAGCGTCTCAGGGCCTATGGCTATCGTCGGGCACACGCTTGGGACGACATGGCTGACGTTGCCGTAGTCGCTCGAGACGTAGACGAGCGAACGCGAAGTCTCCTCGGCAGACTTGAATGAAATTCCCAGCCGATCGAAATTCTCCGAAACTCGCTGAATCAAGGTCAGGTTCGGGATTGATTCTTCGAACAACGGGAAATCATGCTGGATCCTGACCTGAGCGCCGACGGATTTCGCAACGCCCTCGGCGCAAGCCTTCACTCGTCCGACAACTTCAGCTAGGTTTCGTTGATCGGTCGACTTGATCCATAGCCGAGCACTGGCTTTCTCGGGAATAATGCTGGGAATGATTCCACCCTGATCAATTGTGTAGCCGTATACGACGTCGTTCCTGAATCCGTGTCGAAGCCCATTCAGCGCAGCCAAGGTCAGCACCAAACCATCAAGTGCGTTGACTCCTCTGTGAGGGGAGGAGTAATGCGCCGCCTTGCCGGTGAACTCGATCGTCAGACTGTCCACGGCAACCGTGGGCATCCAAGGTGAAGCGTAATTCCAGGGATGGTTCATTATCGCTGCATCGACACTCTCGAAGAAACCGGCCTTGATGATCGGTATCTTGCCTCCGCTACCTTCCTCATCAGGTGTCCCAAGAACCGTAATCTTGCCTGCTAGCTTTCCGGGGACGTTGCTTAGAGCAATTGCCGAGAAGACCGCTGATGTCCCGATGATGTTGTGGCCGCAGCCGTGACCTATCTGAGGAAGCGCATCGTACTCTGCCAAATACGCAACGTGTGCACCGCTCTCGCGCATGGGCAAGGTCGCTTTGAATGCTGTTTGCATACCTGCGATTCCACGCTGCACAGCGAAGCCGTGCTTCTCCAATTCCGAGGACAGAAGCTCAGACGCCATATTCTCCATCAGGCCTATCTCCGGGTTCTTGTGAATGGCTTCGCTGACCGCAATCATTCTTGCCTTAAGAGAGTGGACCTCGTTGATGATGAGACCCTTCAGACCTTCGAGACTGGACAACACAAGTCAGTCAGTAGCGACCTTTTCGCATGAATATAAGGAAGTTTGCACGCCAAGGCGACACACTATCACCACAAGACCTCAAGACCAACTGATTGTCGGGGACCCGCAAACGAGAAATCCAATGATGGTGTACACTCCGGCTCGAAGTGAACGACCAATCCATTTGGAGTGTGAGCAGGAGGATGACGGCAGAGGTTATGACGGCGAACGAGGCCGTGCAAAAGTTCGTGAGAGACGGTCAACTTGTGTGCTTCGGAGGCTTCACTCATGCGATCCCGTTCTCGATCGGTCACGAGATCATCAGGCAACACAAGCAGCACCTGACTGTCTGCAAGGAAACGCCAGACCTGATCGTTGATCAGCTTCTCGCCGCGGGTTGCATCGACAAGCTGATGTTTAGTTGGGCCGGAAATCCGGGAATAGGTTCTCTTCACGGATTCAGAAGAGCAATCGAGCATCAGATCCCAGATCAGATCAAGATCGAGGAGTACACGCACTTCATCACCGGCGCTCGCTACATGGCCGGAGCGAGCGGCGTTCCGTTCATGCCGGTCACTACATCCGTTCTCGCCTCTGACTTGGCGAAACATTCTGATGTCTTCAAAACGATTGATTGCCCCTTCACCGGGAAGAAGATCTGTCTCGTGAAAGCGATAAACCCGGATGTCGCGCTGATTCATGCGCAGAGGGCGGATCGTCACGGAAACACGCAGATGTGGGGCATCGTGGGGTCAAATCGTGAAATCGCCATGGCAAGCCGAGACGTAGTCGTCTCAGTAGAGGAGATAGTCGATTCAGAGGTCGTTCGAAGAGATCCAGATAGAACAGTTGTCCCAGGTTTTCGAGTGAGAGCCGTTGTCGAAGACCCCTGGGGTGCGCATCCTTCATACTCACAGGGATACTACGACCGGGACAACCAGTACTACATGGACTATGAGAACACAACTCGAACACGCGAAGGTCACGAGGAGTTCCTTAAGGAATGGGTGTTCGGGGTCTCTAATCGCAAGGAATACCTGAAACGACTGGGCACTGAGCGAATGCTCAGTCTGAAAACAAAATCCTACTACAGCATCCCGGTTGACTACGGGTACTTTGGTGAGGGTGAAAAGACATGAGCACAGAGTACGCAAAAGAGTTCTCGTATCAGGAGCTGATGGTGACCGCCGCCTCAAGAGAGTTGAAGGATCATGAGGTTGTCTTTGTCGGAATAGGCATACCTCAGCTGGGAGCGCTTCTAGCACAGAGGACGCACGCCCCGAATCTGACCCTCATATATGAATCGGGCGTCGTGGGAACGCAACCTGCCAGGTTGCCACTGTCAATAGGAGATCCTACCCTCGTCAGCGGAACCTATGGGATATTCAACTTCTACGAGACCTTCGCCATGCTCCTTCAGCGTGGATTCATAGATGTCGGTTTCATAGGCGGCGCCCAAGTTGACAAGTTTGGAAACATAAACTCAACCGTAATTGGAGACTATGACAAACCGAAGGTAAGGTTGCCAGGAAGCGGCGGGGGCTGTGAGATCACAGGCCTGTCGAAGCGGACAATCATAATCACACCTCACGAAAAGCGGCGAATGGTGGAGAAGGTGGACTTCGTCACGAGCCCGGGCTATCTGGACGGGCCTGGAGCAAGAGAACGAGTTGGATTGGATAGTGGTCCGTCAGCAGTCATCACCACTATGGGAGTGCTACGCTTCGACGAGAAGACGAAGGAGATGTACCTCTGTAGCTATCATCCAGGTCTTTCGCTGGATCAGGTGAAGCAGAACACTGGCTGGGATCTGAAGGTCTCTCCGAATGCGAGGACCACGGACCCTCCTACAGTGCAAGAAGTTGAGATCCTCAGGAAACATCTAGATCCACAAGGCATCTTCCTGAAGAAAGGGGTCACGTAGAGGGGGGTTAGAAGAGATGCGTGAAGTTGCGGTGATCGGCGTCGGCCAGACCAGGTTCGGAGACCACGCGAACCTTGGAGCGAGCGAGCTCTTTGCTCAAGCATTCAGAGAAGCCGTTGCGGACGCCGAGAGAGGGTTCGATGCTAAGCTGATCCAGGAAGCATACGTCGGGACTCTCGGAGTTGGAGGAGGACAACTAGGTAACTTCGCCGCAGTCATTGGAGATGCCACCGGCCTGACTGGAATCCCGATCACGCGTGTCGAGAACGCTTGCGCCTCAAGTGGCTTTGCTTTCCGATCCGCATTTCTAGCGATCGCCTCAAGCGTTTGTGATGTGGCCTTGGCAGCCGGAATCGAGAAGATGAGAGACCTACCTCCCGACAGGCTCCGATACTGGCTAGGCGTATCAGGCGATACAGAGTGGGAACGTCTTGCAGGTATGACCTTCGCGGGAGTCTACGCTCTCATGGCTCAAAGGCACATTCACCAATACGGAACCAAAGACGAGCAGCTCCACATGGTCGCCGTGAAGAACCACAAATACGGTGCAGACAACCCCAAAGCCCAGCTTCAGCGGGTAATCACGCTCGAACAAGCAGCGAAATCGGCAGTGGTGTGCAATCCGCTTCGTCTATTCGATTGTTGCCCCACGTCAGACGGGGCGTCTGCAGCTATCCTGTGCAACGCGGCTATGGCGAGGAAGTTCACAGAGTCGCCGGTTCGAGTTCTAGGAACCGGAGCGGGTACGGATCGACTCGCTCTGTTTCAACGCGAAGATTTCACGACGCTTCAGGCTTCAAGAAACGCGTCAAGGCAGGCCTATGATATGGCGAAAGTGGAGTCCAAAGACATCAGCCTTGCGGAGGTCCACGACTGTTTCACCATCGCTGAGATCATGGCCTATGAGGATCTTGGGTTCTGCAAGAAAGGCGAGGGCGGTCGACTGATCGAGGAAGGTCAGACATACATTGGCGGACGTATTCCCGTCAACGCAAGCGGAGGACTCAAAGCTAAAGGCCATCCGATCGGGGCTACAGGCGTTGGGCAGATCTACGAGATTTCGAAGCAACTACGGGGGAAGACTGAGAAGAGCAGCCGCCAAGTTCCTAACGCAAAGTTTGGGTTAGCGCACAATGTGGGCGGCTCAGGCGCCACGGCCGTCGTTCACATTCTTGGAATATAGGGGGCTGGAGGACTTGCAGGCCGGAATCGTCGGTTGCGGTGTATACATCCCCAGACTGAGGATCAAACGCGAAGAGTACCAAAGAGCCTGGGGGTACTCGCCGCGGTGGATCGAGGAGAAATCAGTCGCTGATTTCGATGAGGACTCGATCACCATGGGCGTGGAGGCCGCATCAAACGCTCTCAGGGACGCCAAGGTCGACGCGCCGGAGATTGATGCCATGTATTTTGCCTCCACATCGCCTCCATACGCGGAGAAGCAGAACGCAAGCACAATTGCGACCGCGTTGGGATGTAGAAGTGACACAGCCACGGCCGACATTACCTCTTCGACAAAGTCCGGTGTGTCGGCGCTACTGAGTTGTCTGGATCTCGTTGGCTCGGGAAGGGGGAGATTCGGGTTTGTTGTTGCCGCAGACTGTCCGCTCGGCGACCCGACAGGAGCGCTTGAGCATCAGCTCGGAGCAGGGGCAGCTGCAATGATTGTCGGCACCGAGCGGATCCGTGGGCTGGTTGAGGGATCATTCTCGATCGTAAGTGAGAGCCTCGGCGAGAGATTCAGGAGAGAGAGCCAGAGTTACGTCACGACGATTGATCTCGGATCCTACCATGAGGCTGTACTTGGCGAAGTTGTCACGTCTTGCGTGAAGGGCATGATGGAGAAGCTCCAACGTTCTCCGAAAGACTATGATTGGATTGTGCTTGAGGGAATCGATGTTGGAAAAGCACTGGAGCTGTGCAAGAAGCTTGGATTCGAGGACAGTAAGATCGAACCGAACATCATCTCCAGAAAGATCGGGGATGCAGGAGCAGCCTCCTCTCTTATTGCGCTCTCGAAGGTACTTGGGTCAGCCTTGCCTGGGCAGCACGTGATACTGTGTTCATACGGGGCTGGTGCAGGAGCTGACGCAATGAGCCTCGCGGCTGGAGAAAATGTGGGGCAGGTCACGGGACTCGGATATGAGGACTATCTAGCGCAAAAGGAGTACGTCGACTACACGACGTACATCAAGCTTCGAAGGATTCTCGGGAGGCATTGACTGGAGGAAATGTGAGATGGCATATGTGTCGATCCCTACCTATTCTCGGTCGATACCTCAACGATACGCTCTCATCGCTGCGAAGTGCAAATCCTGCGGTGCGATCAACCTTCCACTAGGCGTCAATTGCCTCAAGTGCGGCAAGATCTTGGAGCATGAGCCTACGAAACTCAGCGGCAGGGGCAAGATCTACTGTTTCACTACGATATCCAGGGGCGGATCCCCACCAGAATTCTCGATGCAGCAGAATCTTGCGGGCGCGTACTCAGTCGCAGTTGTCGAACTCGATGAGGGCCCCAAGATAGTTGCGCAGATGACTGACTGCAGGGCTGAGGAACTCAGAATTGGCCTTGCGGTTGAATCGACATTCAGGAGAATCTACGAGGACGATGGCATGATTCGATACGGGGTCAAGTTCAGGCCCATTCGAACGAGCCGGAAAGATCGCTAGCAACCGCTTCTTTCGAGACCAGCCGCTTCCCTGTCGACTTGAGTCCCTCTAATCAGCTCTCTCTTCTTTCGACGCTTCTCACATATTCCTCCAACTTCTTATCTAGTTCTTTCTCAAGTCGAGGGGGATGGTGTTCTTTGAGAATTCTCTTGACTTCATCCGTTGCTCTTTCTCTGGCGTCTTTAGAGCCTGCATTGACCCAGCTACCATATGACTGAGTGTCAAAGAGTTTCGGAATGAAATGCTCCCTCCTGTGATGGTCTCTTGTGTGCTTTCTCGCCAGGAAATGACCTCCAGGGCCCACCGCATCAATCTCATCCACCGCGAGGCTCTCATCTGTGACTTCAACCCCCATCGTTAAGCGTTCAATCATCCCCAGTAACTCATGATCAGTCAAGATCTTCTCATAGCATAGCGAGTTGGAAAACTCGATTGCTCCCAGAGCATATGTGATGTAGTTGAACCCTGCGCACGCAGCTAGCACGAGATTATAGGCTGCTTCGTATCCAGCCTGTATGTCCAAGACCTTTGAATCGGTGCCTCCAGCCGCACCACGGCATGGGATATTGTACCATTTCGCCAGCTGTGCAAAGCATGCATGCGTTATCCCCAGTTCCGGTGAACCAAGCCTGGTCATAGTCGTCCTCATGTCCATGACCGTCGAGACGGCGCCGTACAAGACCGGAGTCCCCGGGCTGATCAGTTGCGTCAGAGTAATCATTGAAAGGACTTCGGCGTTGTGTTGTGTCATCATTCCAGCAAGGGTTGCCGGACCTGTTGCTCCTGCCATGATCTCCGGTGACGGTATGACAATCTGCTTGAGTCTAGCATACTCCATCATTCCCTCTATCATCGGCGTGTCCCACTGTAGTGGGCTTGTCGGGTTGACCATGCACAAGAGCATCGGTTTTCGCGAAAGTTCCTCCTCGCTGGAAACCATAGAGATCATCTTGAGGCAGTCTCTTGCTACCGTTGTTCCCCTTGCTCTTCCCCTCACGCACTTGTCGGTGTTCCTAATCTCGGTCAACAGTGCGTATGCATGAGCTGCCGCGCCTGGAACGTCGCCAATATTGACGGCGCCATACGCATCGTCAACCCTATCGAGATAATCCATGAGTATTACGATGCTTTCGAAGTCCTTGAGCGTCGCATATCTCCTTTGATAGGTTCCCAATTCGTAGACGAACGTTGGGGTGCAGACTGGACCGAAATGTATCCTGTCATCTTCGAATCTCACGCTCTTGTCAGGATCTCTCGCGTGCCAAGTGAACTTGCTCGGAGTCTTGCCAACCGCTTCTTTGACCAAGTGATCAGGAACGAAGACTCGCCATGTCTTGTGGTCAACACGGGCTCCCGCATCTTCAAAAGTCCTAAGCGCTTCCTGATGCTTGAAGACTACGCCCGTTCTCTGCAGGACCTCTAGGGTCGCATTATGTATCGCTTCGAGTTGAGACTTTTCCAAGATTCTTAGTTTGCCGATGTTGAGTTTCATCAACTCGTGCTGTCCCCACAACACGTTATGAGCGAAAAATCAGCTATTAAGGACGTGAGACAAGTGATTGCTGGACTCGGTCTTGAGGACAGGATCGTTGCCAATCTAGCCGCGGATCATCGCACTTCGGACGACGCCAGGATTTTGCTATGAATGATCCGGCGATTACTCACGCCACCGCTATGAACTCCTACGGTTGGGGTAACCGAAGGAATAAGTGTCTCTTGATGGCGTACGAAAATGGTTGAGGCTCCACATGAGCGAGAGTCTCGTTAGGATCGGTAGCTTGGGCGATTTCCCGGATGGATCTATGAAGAAAGTCCAGGTTCATGATGAGGACGTGCTAGTGGCGAACATTTCCGGCAAGATATACGCGATGGGCGACGAGTGCACACATCGAGGCTGTTCGTTGAGTGAGGGAACGATCGAGGGAACTACGGTCATATGCCCTTGCCATGAAGGGCGCTTTGACATCACAACAGGCAAGGTTACTGCGTCACCTCCGGAAAGAGATGAACCTTCATACGCAGTTCAACTGCAGGGTTCTGATGTGCTCGTCAAGAAGAGATAGAGTTCGCTGAGAAGATTGTGTTCATCGCGTAGCGGAAACGACCGTTAGGAGCGCAGTGTAGCCTAGCGCAGCTTACTGAAGCCTTTCTTTCCTCGGTTCTCGCTTCTTCGTCGTCATTCGCTTCATTCTATCTGAGAGCTCGTCGAATAGTTCTGGCAGGCTCCAGCCCGAGGCGCCGAATGAGGTTGTCTTCTTTGGAGTGATCAGTTCGACTTCAACCTCGTACCTGTGTCTCTGCCCAGTCCTTTCAGAGGTCTTGATGACTGACCTCGCTTCGAGCAGGTCTGGGAGGCTTCTGGTCAGTCGTTTCACGACGGTCTCAAACTTCCTCTTCGCTGCTTCTGCCTCGAAAGGATCATCAGGTAATCCGACAATGGATATCGGAAGAGACTCCTCTGCGGGCTCGGTGAGCAGTTTGACGCAGTCTCTATAGGTTATGATGCCTTGAAGTTCGCCCCATAAGGCGACCAAGGAGTGTGTGGTTTCTCGTCTTCTCATCTGCTCGATTACTTGACACAGGTCCGCGTCAGGTGCCGATATCAGTGCCTCTGCCATCAGCCCCGAGACTGGGACATCCAGTCGTGCTTGTTTCTCGCTTGTGATGGACTCTGGCGCTATGCCCTCGGAAGGAGCCATCTTGAAAACGATAGAATCCGATGTCACGATTCCTGCTATCTCTCTCATCCGAACCACTGGAAGATGATCAATATTCCTCTGGATCATGAGAGTCCTTGCTTTGGCGACAGAGTCGTCTTCTCGAAGGGAGGAGGGATCAGAAGTCATGACCGTTGACGCGTCCACGTTCAGTCTCCGTTCCTGTGACATCCGATCACAAATCGATGACGCGGCTATTTGTCCGACAAGCTTGCCGTTCTCCACCACCGGCACTGATCTCACTCTTTGATCTGTCATGATTCTCGCGGCGGTACTCACCGTATCACTTCTGGAGAGATGCGCGGTTCGCGTTAGGAGTGAAGAGACCTTGCTGCCTGCTACGTTCTTGGCTTTGAGAATGTCTCGGATTGTTAAGAGACCTTTCACTTCGTTCTTCTCTACCACAAGTAGCTCGTAAGTCTTCGTCTTGCTCAGAAGACCGATCGCCTTGTTGACATGTTCTGACGGCGACACGACCACGGGCTCTGTCAGAAACTCACTGACCGTTAGTGATCCTACACGACTCGCCATTCAACCTCGCCCCTCAAGCCGCCGTCTGGATCACGCCACCCTGCGAATCGTGTCATCAAGCTTTCTTCATATACTCTCTGGTTCTCTCGTAGAGTCTTTGGAAATGCCGGCCGAAACTGTGATTCTGTTTCTCTTTCCTCAGAGCCATGATCCATGTCTCGTTCTTCTTTCCTTGCCCAAGAGCTCGATCCAGATCCCGTCGGGATCCTTCACGAAGGCTAGTCTATAGCCGCCTTCTGAGAAAGGCTGAATGGCTTTGCTGCCACCGTTCGCCAACAATTCCTTGTACTTACTGTCGACATCCCGCTCCCAAAACGCCAAATGATCAAGCTCCGAACCGCTCTTGAACCGCTCGTAGTACTTCGTTCGTCGAGGATAGTAGTTCAGCTCGAGCACTTGGTTGGATCTCGGTTGCTTGAGTTGTACGAATATTCCTCCAGCCCTCATTCTCCCGCGATGGACTTTCCTGAACCCCATCACTTTTGTGTAGAAAGCCAGCGACCGCCTGAGGTCTTGAACCCTTATGCCGGTGTACGTGAAAGACATGACATATTACACGTCTTGGCGTAGACTGCAATGGTTACATATTGATGATTCTTTCGCAATTGTAACTTCAGCCAGTCCGGCAACTGCTCAGTCACCGTAACGATCGACAGGCTCCTAGAGAGCCGGAGAGACACTCATGACTGTGATCTGAACTCTCCAAAGACCTTGAGAATCGATTCCGAAATCACGACAGTTGCCTATGTCTGCTTCAGCAGTTCCCCGACGATCCATGCAGCGAGCGCGATGGGCCTAGCATATTCGACCGTTCCTCCAAACCCCTCCACAACATCCTTGACGATGACCCGAACTGCTGCGTGGAGGAACAGTGATGACTGGAGTACATGACACTCCAGATCTTCTCAGTTGACAGACCGACCTAGCCTATTGGTGGGCAAAATAGACTGCAACCAAATTCTGAGCGGTGGCGTCGACTCTAGCGAAACCAAACCTAACGAGTTGAACTACTTCATCTACATGACAGTTCGTCAACGCAGGTTCACCTAGGCCGTCAATCCTCTCAGCCGTCGGCATCACAACCGTGACCCCACAGTTACGTTGTTCCGGAAGCCAGTGAATAAGTGGAGCGCTGACCTTCTTGGACTCAGCGTATGTCTCACTGTGCAGTTCTGCTGACACCGAGTCAGGACCCGCTTGGACTACTCTGAGGTTGAACAATTCTATTAATCGCACGACTGCTCCTGGTTTCGCGATTTTCAGATCTTCCCTGGAAATGAGAAGGCGACATATGCCGTCCTTTGCATCAACGGTGATCTCTCTCGTGCCCATTTCAGGGTGATCCGGATGAACAGGAATCTCGACCATTCGACTGTTCTCCACCCCGGATACTGAGGCGACGACTGGCTTGTCGATGAAGAAGAACCTGCGCGCGATTGGGTCGATGATCTTACGGTTTGCGGCGTAGAGGTTTTCCCAGCTTATCGTTGCGTCGACCGGGCGCGGTCCAACCTCGTAGACAACGCCTCTGATTGCTTGTGGAGTGATGCCACGCCGTCTTAGGGCCATCAGGGTTCCAAGCCGAGGATCGCTTAGATCCTTGTAGACGCCCTCGTCAAGCGCTCGCATCATCTTCGACTTGCTGAGATCCATTCCGACGACATGCAGTCGGCCGTAGTGGATGGCGTCTGGATACTGCCAGCCCAGGTACTTGTAGAGGTATTTCTGCCGTTCCATGTTTGTCAGATGTTCTTTACCGCGAATGATGTGCGAGATTCTCATCAGATGGTCGTCGACGCCGCAGGCCATGTTGTACAGCGGCCACACGCGGTACTTGCTTCCGACGCGGGGATGAGGATACTTCTTTGCGTCAATGACACGGAGGGCAGGCCAATCTCGTACCGCAGGATTCGGATGATCAAGTTCGGTCTTCACGCGGAGAACCGCCTCGCCTTCTTCGTACTCGCCGCCGAGCATTTCTTTCCAGCGTGCCAGATTCTCGTCCGCTGTAATCGCGCGGCAGGGGCATGCACGTCCTGATTCGGCGAGCTGCTTGAAATCCTCAGATTCGCACTCGCAGATGTAGGCACATTCTTTGCGGATCAGCTCTTCCGCACAATGGTAGTACAGCTCTAAGCGGTCGCTCTGATAGTACTCCTCGTCCCAACTGCATTCGAGCCATTTCAGGTCCGCCCGTATCAGGTCGTAATACTGCAAAGCCGCTTTCTTCAGTCGCGGATCCGTGTCCTCAAAACGAAGAATGAAGGTCCCGCCGTACTTCCGCGCGTAGTCGTGGCTGAGAATGACTGCTCGCGCGTTTCCCAGATGCAAGACTGAATCCGGATTTGGCGAGAACCGTGTGACGATCTTGGGATATCTATCAACGTTCGGCAGCGGAGGAAGACCTCGTTCGGCTTTCGGCTTCTCCTTCGCCAGCTCCTCGGGCCAGCTCTCTTGGATAACCTTCTCCTGGCACGCGAGACTCATCGCGTTTACTTCATCGATGACCTTGGAGACAAGAACGCGGACTCCCGATGATTTCTGCCTCAGTTCAGGGTGGGCACCGAGAAGTCTACCGATGACCGCGCCAGCTTCGGCTTTGCCTTCGTGCTTGACGGCGTTCAGCAGCGCTGCTTTCTTAGCTTCAGTTTCTAGTGCTTCTGAGGCTGTCACTTCGCCCGCCAAGCCTACTCGATCACGCCGGTTACTTGCGCGACGCGTTCCGCCGCCTGTTTCGTGAGCCCTTTTTCTCCTAAGATCGTGTACCGATCAGGCCTTATCTTGTGAGCAATCGTTAGCGCCTTGATCACGTACTTGTTCTCGATTCCGAGCTCACGCGCATTTGTCGGCGCCCCAATTCTCCGCAAGACATCTCGGATGAGCTGCCAGTTAGCCCCGTGCAGATAGGAGCACATGATCGTTCCGACGCCGACTTGTTCTCCATGAAGAGCCGGACGTGGTGCAGTCACATCGAGCGCGTGGCCGAACAGGTGCTCGGCACCGCTGCAAGGTCTGCTACTGCCTGCGATGCTCATCGCGACGCCGCAACTGATCAGCGCCTCGACGACCGTCCGAATGCCAGTCTCACTCATGGACCTGACAACGTGCGCATTCCTCATCACAAGCCTCGCGCTCATCAGCGCTAGGTCGGCGGCGTAGTCACCGTAGTACTCGTTCTTTATTTTGTGCGCGAGTCTCCAGTCTCTGACGGCTGTATACTTACCGACAACATCGCCGCAACCACTTGCAAGCAGCCGGAATGGTGCCCGAACTATGACGCTCACGTCAGCTACGATGGCGATAGGTGCCTGCGCCATGAAAGAGTATGGTTTGCTGTACCCCTTCATTGAGACGACCGGACTAGCGATTCCGTCGTGAGATGCAGCTGTCGGAATGCTTAGAAATGGGACGCCCTTGTTGGCGGAGCTGAGTTTTGCGACGTCGATGTCCTTTCCCCCGCCGACCCCCACCACTAGACTAGGTTTGAACTTCTCGATCTCTCGTTCGACCTCACGGACCTGCGGGATCGATGAGGCCTTCACGAGCACTTCTTGGACCTTGAATCCAGAGCTGTCTAAGGATTCGCTTGCGGGCACCGCCGCTATCGGTTGAACATTGGAATCCGTCACAATGAGCACACATCCGGAGAAGCCCAGCCGAGTACACGTCTCACCCACTCTGCTGAGCACGTCGTCGCCTACTATCACTTCTCGTGGCAGTTGCATGTAGTGGAATTCTTGAGGCAAGGAGACTCTACCTAGATCAGGAAGACCAATGATATGATCGCGATCACAAGTAGTACAGGAAAGAGTGTCGCAAATGTGAGCCTTGCGGTTCTGAGGACAAAACTCGTCAACTGGCTGAGAGATGATAATCCGAGTGTTCTCACTTGGACTTCAGAGCAAGTCAGCGAGGCTTCCACTGGCTCGAGGTTCTTCTTCGCCTCATCTGCAGCCTTTCGCACGGATGCCAGTATGACCTCTGGGTCGGTCGCCGCCCCTATCGGGTAGTAACCAAACCTGGAGGAGATTATGCCGTTGACCATGTGGGTATCAGAAGTCATCACCTCCGCGTCGACAGCGCCCATCTGCCTCAGAGTGCTGAGTATTCTCTCTCTTAGGCCTGAGGCCATGTTATTGCTGTCAAATACGACGTACGCATAGGATTCCTCGCCCACGTTGATCCAGAAAACGGCGATGCCACCGGGACCCATCCCTTCTCTCAACGAGGCCTCTCTCAACATGGTGTGACCGGCGCCGACAGAGGCAGAACACAACCTCGAACCCTTTGTTGACTTCATCGCCAGTTTGGCTGACTGGGCAAGATCGTTGAGCTTATCTTGACTCATCACGGTCACTTCCCCCAAGCTATTGTGCGCGTCAACCATGGCGAGGCCGCTGAAAAGGCACATTGCGCTCTCCCGCAGTAGCTCGCCAACCTCGAAGTCAATGTCTTCAGTATCGTGCGGTGCAGTGGTCATCGTCAATAGGGCGGACCTGCCGAAAGCCTGGCATGTCGCCGTTGCGCTTCCAGCCACCGATCTGAAAATCGGACTGACACCCGAGCCTGATGGCGTGTGAGCCAACATTGACTGGATCTTCTCGATCACTTTCTCACTCTCCAGCTGGCTGACGAGGTTGCGCTCGTGCCCTGAAACCCCGTGCGCAACCGCGGCAACCCCTCCGGCAGTCGATTCGACGACACGTTTGATCATGTACGGAAGTGCACTGCTTCCGATGTTCAGGAATGGACCTGGGTGAAAATTCGGCACGATCAATGTCCCCTTCACTTTCCGGGAGGTCTTTGATCTGAAGCTCAGAACACATAGATTGACCGAGCTGTCGACGCCAAAGACTTCCAAGTAGTTCTCGAACCTAGAGAAATCGCCATCTAGCCAGTCTCTCAGGAAAGCCCTGAACACAAGCAATGGCGAAACACCAAGCGTGCGGATGCCTCGCCTCTCGACGTAAATCAAGAAGGCAAACGAGAAGACGAAAGACGCAGCAACCGCCAAGGCAAGACTCACAACGAGACCGGAAGGCAAGACGTTGAGAAAGAACACCAGACCAATGGAACATGCTAAGGGGTCAGATACTGCAAACACCACGCGTCTTCCCAAGCTGACAGTCGACATCGAGAACACAGCTATCGACCGCAATGGCAACATGACAAACAGGCCCAAATAGAAAGCGCCCGAAGGAAACGAGAAGCCTCCGAAGATCCTGCTCACTCCAGCACCGATCACCATCACAATGATCCATACGATGCTACCGAATAGGGACAACGCCAAAACGCGTCTCGGGAAGAACAGCGGGTCTCCTTTGACCACCCAGCGAAACGACAGTAGAGCGGAGAGGAGAGTCGGAACAAGAAACACTAGTAAGGCCGCCGAGAAACCCCTTATGAGTCCTTGCTGTGTCGCGTCGTTTAAGGAATACGCAATTGTGATCCCAAGTAGATCCAGCACAAACAGCGAGATCAGTACCATACCAGTTGAAGGGAAAGCAACGCGTCGAATGAGGTTATAGTACGGCGTAGTCTTCTTGATGCGCAGGTAGTTGTCGCTGGACACTCCAGAGCCCCGTGTCCTTCAAGCAGCCTTCCTTATGCTACGCACGACCCGACGCAAGACTTGAGGTGAGGCTTTCTCGACCAGAGTCCCCGTGACGATGATCCGTGCACCAGCCTTCACGATCTGCCTTGCAACTCTGGGAGATCGGATGCCTCCGCCCACGACCAGTGGAATCTCGATGCATTTGCTTACTGCAGCCACCATCTCCGGCGAGATGGGGCGTTCGACACCAGAACCTGCCTCTAGGTAGAAGAAGCGTTTGCCCATGAATTGAGCTGCCATGCCGTAGATTGCGGCCAGCTGTGGCTTGTCGAATGGGATCGGATTGACTTGGCCTACGAATGCAGCTGCAGCACCCCTGTCGCCCACGATAACGTATCCCATAGGAATCGGTTCAAGGCCGTACCGTTGCACGAGTGGTGCGCCGAGAGCCTGTGCGTGAGTTATGTAGTATGGATTCATGGAGTTCATGAGGCTCATGAAGAAGATCGCGTCGGCCTCTCTGCTTACTCCGACAAGATCATTCGGGAAGATTATGACCGGGAGCTTGGTCAGCTTCTTTATTGCGCTGATCACCTCATCAGTGTGATAGATGGATACGGCGGTTGAGCCTCCAACCATGATCGCAGCGGAGCCGCTCTTGTCTATCGCCTTTGCCACGGCCTTGGCGGTTGATCTGGTCATCTTCTCGGGATCGAGCAGCGTCAGGTGAATTGCGCCTTGCTCTCTGATGCAATCGATCAGATATTGCTCGACCCTGCCGGGCATGTGAGACAATCCCCGCTATGCTGCCGTACACTCAGAACCAGAGAATCGTTATTAAAAGTGCCCCTGCCAACACGTTTGTACGCGAGCACATGCTCCTGAGAATGGCGAGATCCTAGGGGAATGTCATGGAGACTCCTGCATCCTCAAGGGCCAGCAAGATATCCGGCTTCTTTGAGATTGCCAGAATTCCCAATTGCATCATGATGGGCTTCGCTGTCATCATAGGAGAGTTCATGACGCTGGGCCCGGCGATGCCGGCCTATTCTGCATTGGTCGGATTCCTTGTGGGGTTCAGCCTTGTGGCGGGTTCAATGGCCATAAACGACATCTTGGACGCAGAGATCGACCGGATAAACAGCCCAAGCAGACCCATCCCTTCAGGACGAGTATCTGAGACCGGAGCCGCCGCTTTCGCTGGAGTTACGCTCGCCGTAGGCCTATCTCTTGCATTTATGTTGAGCACTGTCAACTTTATCATAGCAGTCTTGGCGGTGACCCTGATGCTCTACTACAACAGGTTCGGAAAAAAGACTGGGCTTCCAGGAAACGCCGCCGTTAGCGCTAACCTAGCAATACCATTCATCTTTGGTGGGGCCGTAGGCGGCATCAGCAGTATTCTGTACGTTTTCGCAGTGATCGCGTTTCTGGCAGGAATGGGTCGCGAAGTCATCAAGGGCATGGCTGACATCGAGGGTGACTCCAAACGAGGTGTCAGGACGCTTGCAGTCTCAAAGGGGCTCAACATTGCGTCGAAGACTGGCGGGCTATTCTTCGTGGTGGCGGTTCTTCTGAGCGTGATCCCTATCATGTGGAAGATGGTTTCTTGGCTCTACGTGCCAATCGTTCTGGTCTGCGACTTGGGTTTCCTGTACTCAACGTACTCAATCGTCAAGGATCCTTCGCGAAAAAACGCGCTGAGATCGAAGAACCAAGCCTTGGTCTGGATGCTCCTAGGTCTAATCGCGTTCATCGCCGGCGGATTCACCGTCGGCTAGTTTCGAACCTTTTCGATACGTGTAGCCAAACCATTCATATTACGTAGGGCCTTGCTTCTCACTGAACGGGATACCTGGGCGCTGAGAAATCGTTGTCGCTCGCTGAACTGCTTTTCGGGACACAACTGATCCAGATACTTCAGAACCTGTTCGCCCAGTTTAACTGGGCTTTCGAAGCCATCACGTTGCTAGGTGACGGTACGGTTCTTGTTGGGCTAAGCGCTGCTATCTATTGGTGTTTTGACAAATCTCGTGGTAGGCTAGTCACGTATGTCCTGCTCTTCGGGGCCTATCTGAATTTCTTTCTCAAGATACTCATCCCGTGGCCTCGGCCGCCAGTTGACCTTCGCTTAGCAGAGAAGGGTGAGACATCGTATGGTTTCCCAAGCGGTCACGCACAAGACTCGACTACATTCTGGACATGGATGACACTCGACTTCAGGAAACGGATCTTAGGCCTGCTTGGGGCAGCAATGGTTGTTGCGGTTGGGATATCCCGTATCTATCTCGGCCTGCATTATCTAGGACAAGTGATTGGTGGCTGGATCATCGGTCTCGCAGTCGCGTGCTTCGCGATGCTAGTTCTGCAGCACATACCACATCGAAATGACCGGATCAGAGCGATACCGCAGATTCTATTCGCATTCTCCACGCTAGTTCCTTTGGTCATCGCGGTCGTATTGAGTACGGCGAATATGGTTGATCCGGGGCAGACAGGAGGTTACCTTTTCGGCTTCTCGCTTGGGGCCTTGGCTGAAGACAAGTACGTACGTTTCACGGTCGATGTCAGTCCGGCACAGAGGATCCTTCGACTTACAATAGGTGGGGTATTGACCGGGCTCTTGGTTCTGGCCCTACGACCTATACTGCCTGACGCCTACCTCATTCCAAGCTTTGCGAACTCTGTAATTCGCGGATTGTTCGTGGCAGTGATCATACCCGTTGTATTCACAAGAATCGAACGCCGCTGCACTTGAGAGAGTCCGATTTGTTTCTGACATCTTCAGACGAATCCGTTCAGTATTGTCACAAAGAATGTTTTTAACGGATGAGTGGTGTCTAGCAGTCAGCTAGTCTGGTGAGAGAGAGTGAGAAGGGCGAGGGAAGGCATGCGCTTCATCAGATCCAGAGGAAAGCGGAAGCTATCGAAAGAGAGCCTGACAGCCTTTCCCAAGGAGATCATTAGGGCCTTCGTCCGCCTGCCCAAGGTTTTCAAGAAAGTGGATCTTGACAGACTCCTTGGCGACCAGATCTCGAGGAGCATGAAGTGGAGATATGTCAGAAGGATGGAAAGACTCGGCCTCGTAAGACATTCGACTAAGAAGTATTACCAGAAGATCTATGACAGCGTGTCGGACTGGATGGAGAAGGACGCTGTTCCGAAGATCAAGCACATGGAATCGATTGCGCTTATTGAAAGGATCTAAGCGCCCTCCGAATACTCGGCCAACAGTTCCTTGGCCCTGTCGATCCTGATCTTCTTCTCTTCAATCATTTTCTCAGCTATCTTGTTGACAAGATCCCCGGTCGCTCCAGCTGTAGCCGCCAAGTTTCTTGCGTGAAGCCGCATGTGACCACGTTGGATCCCCTCTGCAGCCAGTGCGCGTAGAGCCGCGAGGTTCTGGCAGAGACCGACCGCAGCGATTATCTCGGCTAGCTCACGAGCCGATTTCACCCCAAGAATCTTGACCGCGATCTTTGCGATTGGATGAACCGCTGTGGCGCCTCCAATCAGTCCTACCGCCATTGGCAGCTCGATTTCTCCTACAAGGTCGCCGTTGGCGTCTTTGCTCCAACGGGTCAACGGGCCGTATCGTCCTGACCGAGACGCGTAAGCGTGTGCTCCAGCCTCAATTGCTCGCGTATCGTTTCCAGTAGCCAACACGACTGCGGTGACGCCGTTCATTACGCCCTTGTTGTGTGTTGCACAACGGTGTGGGTCGGCGGCTGCGAAAGCGTACGCATTGATTATTCCATCAACAACTTCTGGGCCGCCAACATCTTCTTTCGCTACTGTGACGTGAGCCTGAGCAAGCCTTCTATCGGCCAAGTTCGATAGGATCCTGAGATAGACACGGCCGCCAGTGATCCTTTCGATGAACGGCGCAACCGCTTCGGCCATTGTGTTGACCGCATTGGCCCCCATTGCATCTCCGCAATCCACCAGAAGCTCCGCGATCATCATAAAACCGACAATTGTCTGGATTACTTTCGCCTCCAAGCCGATGGCTCCACCGCCTTTCGAAACAAGGATCGGGTCCTGCTCGTTCGCTCTTCTGAGGATCTCTTCTGTAGATGCGAGAACGGACGCCCGCGCCTTCTCTGGGTCGCCGCAACCGACCACTTGGATCTGCCCAATCATCACAGGTCGCGTACTTGAGGTACGGAATCCTCCTTTGGACCGAGCCATCTTGGCCGCGTGACTTGCTCCGGCGACTACTGATGGTTCCTCGATCGCCATCGGTATCAGGCGATCCTTCCCGTTGATCAAGAAATTCATCGCAATCCCGA
>Ga0315268_10000684_pt1 | contig 39263 bp, 50 predicted proteins | sample C1_top_MG_FD_204535 | JGI IMG/M metagenome (GOLD analysis project Ga0315268, IMG submission 204535) | Sediment microbial communities from Yellowstone Lake, YNP, Wyoming, USA - C1_top | ecosystem: Environmental > Aquatic > Freshwater > Lake > Sediment | place: USA: Wyoming | collected 2017-08-01
AGGCAACTACTTGCCAGGAACGACAAAGTACAGCGCTTACCTGATCCATCGAAACGCAGCCGTCCTAGCGCCTAAGCGAGAACTGCTCTTGGAAACTGAACGAAACACCAGGGACCGGAAGGTGAAACTGACCGGCTCGCACACATTCGGCCGCGTAGTACTCGACAACGCAGCAGCAGTGGAAATCAAGACGAACATCGCCGTCTAGAAGCCTGACCGTTTTCCCCTTTCTTAGACTCCGATATTATTACGGAGACACTTTCGCGTTTTAGATTGGAGCAGACGTCTAGGTCGAAAGAGATCAGGCGCATCGTGATAGGGTGCGAGAAAGCGCCGAGATGTTCAATCCCAACCCCAAAACCCCTGAAGGGTGTTCGTGTCGCCATATACCACAGCGGAAGAGATTCTCAAGAGAGCTCCGGTAAAATGGGATAGCCTCAACTACCAACCCGGAGTTCCGTTTGCCGATGAAACGGCACTGAAGACTTGGCTGACGGAGGTCATCACCCCACAGGTCGAGGCGATAATAAACAATGCCTGCCGCCGCCCAGACTTCCTACGGCACACGGATGAGGTTGAACACTTCAACGGTGATGGCTTCCGAGACTTCGTAAGCCTCAGCAAGAAGCCAGTTATCGCCGTCGGGAAATTCGAGATTAGGAAGGAAGATGGGACTTGGGACCTGAAGTCCGCTGCCAATTACTTCCTTCGCGGCGACCTAGTTCGATATCATCGGATCCTTCCGCAGGGATTTCAGAATATCCGGCTTACCTACGATTGGGGTTATGAAGGCATACCGGAGGATGTTCAACACGTCGCAGCCGAGATGTCGGCCAGATTTCTGCAAAAACGAGTCGCATACAAGATGGAGCCGCTCGTAAGAGTGGGCGATTACCGAACCGAACTCGTGAACCCCGAGGTTTTCACATCCGATTTGCGAGGTTTCCTAGAACATTACAGGTTGGAAGCCGCAGCAATTGTGTGAGGATGGTTGCCCAGCACCACACCGCGCAGCGACGCCCGGGCTACTTTCAAGGCAATCCTTGACCAAGCGAACCTCGGCGTTGCGGTTCATGATCGCATGCCATACGAAGGCACCGAACAACGCAGCGTTGTGTTAACGCTGGTTTCCGGAGTAACCCGAAAGCCGGCGATTGGTATCAGAATTCGAGAGGAGCTGCGCGCATTCGAGGAGCATCATCGTATCCAAATTGACTGCTACTCTGATGACCAAGAGGAATGCGAGAAACTGGCGGACAAGGTTGAACAAGCCATCATGGACCGCCTAGATGAGCTGGAATCATTGTACGATATTCATGACATCAAGAAAGTCGTCGACATCGACACCGCTCCAGCAGACCCAATGCTGCGTGAATCCCGCATCCTGATGGACTTCGATTTCTACACGCACAGAGCCGTGACGTAGATGCCCGCTTGGGGAGTAGAGATTGTTCTGGACGAAGTTGGGCCGAAGCTTCGCGGACTAACGGAGCGAATGAAACAGAACATCATTCGCGAGGCAGACGCAGTCGGTGCGGACATGGAGGCGCTCGCAAAGAGCATTGTTCCGGTTCGCACCGGATTTCTGCGAGACAGCATCTTCCACGATATTGTCGAAAGCAACTTAGGATTCGATTTCGGCGCGAAAGCCAATTACGCCCAGTACGTCGAGTTCGGAACAAGATTCCAGAGGGCTCAACCGTTCATCCGCCCCGCGCTTGAGGCGAACCAAGAGAAGCTGATCCACGTGATTCTGAAAGAGATGATGCAGGCATTTGGATAGTCAGATTCCAAACTGCGCGGAACATGGGCCGATGAGGAAGGAGGCCGATCAGCCCGATAGAACAGTCTACCGATGTGCTGTGTGTGGCAGTAGCGGAACAGGCCCCAAGAGGACAGAGGCACAGCCTACTCCGTCAGTTGTTCCGAGCCGTGTTCGCGGCCGTCGCGGTCACAACTCGATTGAGCCTCAGCTCAGCGGGTTTGACGAAAACAAGTAGGAGGAATAGAAAATATGACAGCTAGAACGGCAAAGACCACGTCTTCGAAGCAAACCGTCGTAACCCCAGCGGTCGAAAAGAAGTATGTCACATTCGAAACACCAGTCAGCACTGACGACACCATTCCCATCACGGAACTAACGGACATCCTTGGGGCTGCGTTGTTCAAGAAGTCGGATGGATCCGCGATCACTTTCACGGAAGCCACGAACATCATCACCGTTACGCAGGCGTCGCTCACGAACGTCGACGCAGTCGGTTTCGCCTACGGAACCTAGGAGCAGAGAACGATGCCGAAATACACAGCCGATAACTTCGAACTCCGAGTCGCCACCACCGAGAACGGCCTCGACGCGGCGCCTGCGCTCTCGAACTGGAAGAGCATCAAATGGTCCACGAAGCACGGGCGCAAGAAAGTGCCCGTAGGAATCAACTCGAGGCTCCAGGAAGTCTACGAGACCCTGCTGGATTATTCAGGGTCCGCGGATGGGTGGATCGACGAACTGGAAGTCGCAGGCTCCTCTGACATCCTCACGGCCTTCGGCGCATTTCAACAGGGCGCCCTCACGCCATTGTACATTGAAATCAAGAACAAGGCGACTGGAACGAAGATTCGCCTAAAGAGGGTGAAGGGGGACCCAGCACACACGATCGATTCGCCTGATGGCTTCAGTATGTGGTCATGGGACTTTGACTTCGAAGACATCAGCAAGAGTTAGGAACGTTCCCGTTTTTTCGGAAGCATTCCGTTTTCCGTTGAAGATTTCCGGCGAGAGTGGAGATTTGAGATACTGTTGGAAGCATCGAAGAGGCTAGACCGCCCTATTTCTCATCAGTCAACATCGCCTAGCGAGAGCTCTCAGGATCGAGGCTTCTTCGTCAGTTACGGCCTCATCATCAGCACTAGGCTGAGAGATGTGGACCGCATCCGTGAAGCGGTAAAGGAACTTGGGGGCAAGATAATCTTCCAGACCGTAACCTCGGCGCCCCTCTACTTACTTCGCGGGTATCAGGTGGAGCGGATCCTTCAAGGTGACCTGTCCGAGTTACTGGAGGCATACGCACGGAAGCAGAAGGAGAGGAGGTCTGAGAAATGAATCAGGAAAATAGGCGAGAAGCGATTCTGGAAGCCCGGGCAGCGAACAAGAAGCTTGCAGAGCTAATCCTCAAAGGCACGGTGTACCATGAGGCAGTCGAAGTCCGCGGCGTGGACAATTCGCTGCACAAATTCGAAGTTTCACCGATCAGCGATGCAGACCTAGCTGAACTACTGCAAAGCACGAACGTGGACTTGAAGGACATCGGCAACCGCGACAAGTTGGCGTCGAACATGCAGTTCCTGCAGAAAGGCGCAGGTTTGGCCACTGGAGTGCCGGATGTCGCAAAGGCGCTGATGCCCATGGAATCGCTGAAACTGATCTTGAAATCGTTTGAGCTTTCAGGCCTCACGGGCGCCCCAAAAGCCGCTTAGACTCCTTCGCATCCGGATCCGTGTACTCGGCGCCCCTCGAAATCCTAGTCTCAAGCTTCGGTTACAAGCTGACCGACCGAATCGACCAGCTGACACCGCTGCAGAGGGATTGGCTTCTCAGAGTATGGGTCAAGGAACACCCGCGACAGCATCGAATGCGAAAGTAGAAGGTGAATAGTGGATTGTCCGAACGCAGCTTAGGATCTGTAGTGGTGGCCATCAAGGCCGTCGACGAAGTGTCGAGTGTTTTCGATCGAATCCAGGCTAGTATGGGTGTCCTAGGGGCCTCTCTGGGCCAGCTTGGCGGTGGCTTCACTAGCGTTGGCAATGTGATCTCCGGCTTGGCAGCGGGCGGGGTGCTTGGCGCGGCCACCGCGGGCATCGGTGAGCTCATCAAGGGCTTACAGTGGGCCACGTCTGAAGCCACGGAGTCACAGCAAGCCTGGGCCAACCTACAAGCCTCCCTGAAGCTGACTGGGCCAGCTTGGGATGAGGCCCGCGCAGCAATCGAGACCATGGCTGCGTCGCTGCAGAAAACAACGAAGTTCAGCGATGAGGAAGTGATCGGCGCAGTCCAGCGGCTTACCACGTTTGGTATGAGTTACTCGCAGGCGATGGATGCGGTTCGCGCAGCAACCGACCTCGCGGCTGCGAAGCAGATCGACCTGCAAACCGCCGCAGACTTGCTCGGCAAGACGTTCACGGGCAACACAGCGATTCTAGCACGCTACGGAGTCAATATTGACGGCATCAAGGAGTCCATGGGGAAGGGCGCAACTGACGCGCAGGTTTACGAAGCTGTTCTCGCCAAGCTGAACGAGCAGTTCGGAGGCGAAGCCGCGGCACAAGCGCAAACCTACGCTGGCACGCAAGAGCGTTTGAAGAATGCGATGAGCGACCTAGGCGAGAAGGTTGGAGGCATAGTCCTCCCGGCGCTTACGAGTTTCGCTGAGGGCATGATTCCAGTCGTGGACGGGCTCGCGAGTGGCGTGGAGAAAGTTCAGGCGTGGATTAGCGCAGTCAGCCAGATGCCGGAAGTGAAGAGTGCGGTTGACGCTGCTGGGCAGGCGTTCGCTGGGGCGCAGAAGTGGCTGAGCGACTTCGCCAACGTAGCCTCACAGGAACTTGGCCCCGCTCTGCAAGAGATGTGGAGCGCCCTCAAAGACATCTTCGATGCGCTTGCTCCAATCGGAGAGGCGTTTGGGGAGATCTGGGCTGCGATCACAGAGGGTGAAGGTTCCGGTAACATTCTGAAGGATATTCTCGGCCTCATCGCGGATAACATTAAGCTGGTTGCAGCGGGCATCAAAACCGTCGCCCCGTACATCAAAATGCTCGCCGAAGCCTTCAAAGACGCCGCGGAGTTCATCGCACCCTTCCTAACAATGATACGGGACTCTGTCGGCGGTTTGCTTTCTTGGCTGCATGATGCGTTCGAGGGATTCTACAACTTCCTAGTCGGTCACTCACTCTGGCAGGACCTCTGGAACGGCTTGGTTGCGGTGATTCAGAACATTGGCCCCTCGATCAGTAGCGTGATCCAAGGGTTCTTCGACATGTGGAACACGATCGTAAGCGGAGGAATGGAAATCATCAAGACGTTGATTATTGGAGGTTTCCAACTCGCGTTCGACACGATCACAACCATCGTGCAAGGTGCTACCGGGGTTCTCACAACCCTGATCGGCCTCGTGACGAGCGCGATCACGGACACGCAGAAGGACTGGAACGACCTAACCAGTAGCATCTCGGGCAGCGTGCAGAAAATTCGCGACTTGATCCAGAACTTGTGGAGCTGGCTTCTGCCCTTCTGGCAGAATCAACTCACCGACATGGTTACCAGAACGGAGCAAGCCTTGGCGAAGATGACGACGGGTATTCAAACAACGCAGGCAACTTGGAACAGCACCCTCGACGCCATGGTCACCCGAACCCGTGATGCGTTCAACCAGATGGTCGCGGATATCGCGCGAGCCGTTGACGAGATCATAGCGAGATTGAACGCGGCCCGATCCCAGGTTTCAGGACACTCGATCTGGCCTGACATGCTCAGCGACATGGTCGCGCAGACCAAGGACGCCATGGCGGCGATCGGCGCCGAGTTCGCTAGGGGAATCACCGGCCCAGCTGGCATCATCCCAACAATCGAGTCCGCTGGCCCTGCTGCTGGACGGTTCGCATCGGAACCCGCAGTGACGCAGCCTGCTATCACTCAGCAAGCGATCACGGTCCCAATCCACGTCTACCTGGACGGCACGGAGATCCAAACCCTACTCGAACGGCGCCTGGTCGAAACGCTGAACCAGCAGGGTAAGAGTGTTCGCAGTTGACGGGTATCCTCACCAAAACCAGCACGGGCCTGATCCATGCGGAGGCCGCGGAGACTTACCCTAACGGCTGGACCCACGCGGGAGTCGGCACAGCCAGCGGTATTACGACGCGAGCCCATTCAGGCACCGGATCCTTCCAGCAGGAACTGCCCGGCATTGCCTGGCCGAACTGGCCAAACGGTTGGGCCAATCTGGATGACGACAAGCTCACCAAAACTGTGGATGTGAAATCGGGTTCTAATCGTATTGCGAAAGTCTTCCGCGCGTTAGGCATTGTGGGGATTCTCTACGATGATTTTCCAACCAGCACTTTGGACACGAACAAGTGGAACACTCCAGGCGGAGACTCGATAGCAAACAGCATCATCAACGTGCAGAGCAGTCTGGACACGTACACGAAAACCCGTGTCAGGCAACCAATCCGCGTTGCCGCCCGCATCAAAGTCGTCACCACCAGCGCAAGCACTGTCGAATTCCAGCTCTACGCAGACACGAATAACCGCATACGGCTAGCATTCAACCTCAACGCGGATGGACATTTGATCGTCAAATTCAGCAGATATGGATCTACCACAACCGTGGACGCTGGAGCCTACGATACAACCGCGTTTCACACATACAGCATAGAATGGCTATCAACGGGCGCCAAAGTCTACCGCGACGGAACACAAATCGCTTCAGAAACGACGAACAATCCGGTCGATGAGGCTGGGTACAATTATTACATCACTCTAAGCCGCGACCCAGTTTGCACCCTTCAAGCAGACTGGGTGGCCATCGAGGCTACGACGGGCGTTCCGAGCAACATGTGGAAGGCCAGCCTCAAAGTTGGAAGCGACACGCTGTTCGATACTGACCTGATGGCTGAAACCGACCCGCTAGACAGCGGCTTCTATGACAAGGGCTGGCAGTCGATCACGGTCACCGGAAGCCAGATCGTGGAACTGAAACTTCGCAACGCCTCCGGCCAGCGCGCCTACATTCGGGCGCAACACCTCTGGGACGACCTCATCATCTTGCTCGACAAGAACCTCACAATCACCAGCCTACTCGGCGGTCAGAAAGTCGACCTGTACGATTCTGGAGGGGCGCTGCGGAAGACCGTCACATGCCCGCAGACAGGCTTCGATGTGACGATGGATGTTAGCGACCTGGTGAAAACCGCCTACGGGTTCAGCGGCTACTTCAAAGTGTACGACACGGACGGGACCAGCCTACTCTACACATCCTCAACCGCCACCGTGTGGGGTGGGGATGTCTACAAGTGGATTCCGAACCAGAGTAAATGCGAGATTGCAACGGATTACACGTTGATCTACCGCAGTGGTAGCGGTCTCTCACCAACGACCGCTGTTGTGACGGTCACCCTCACCGACAAGGATACCGGCGATAAACTCAGCGGAAAACAGATTGATTGGAGCGCCGTCTTAGGCTCGGTGAATCCGGCGAGCGGAAACACCGACAGCAACGGTCAAGCATCAACAACCTTCACTGCGGGCACTAGCGCAGGCCTCGGCGGAGTGAGAGCAAGCTTCGCAGGCGACGCAACATACGGCCCCTCCTCAGCCCTGCAACAAATCGACATCTACTATGGCCAGGTCACAATCGATTCCACAAAGGATTTTCAGGTCTGGGTTGAGGGTCAAGAACTCGTCTATAGTGAGGGCGACTACAAAATATCCGCGGATTTCAGGCCGCAGTCATTCCGAGTCGTCAGCCCCTCATTCACAGCCTCAACCGGCTTCTGGTGGGCTGTGGAGATCTACCGGAAGGGCACGAAGGAGTTTCAGGGGCGTATCCTCACCCGGAAACGCCAGACCGGAACAAACCCAATCCTCACTATCACCGGCGTCAGCAATCTGATCATGCTACAGCGCAGGGTGGCGAACAGAACCTATCAGGACGACCCGAAGCTGATCATCGAGGATCTGCTCTCTCGATATCCTTGCGGGATTACGGCGGGCACAATCAGCCAGTATGGTTCGGTGATCAAACTTGAGGCCACTTACGAGAACCTCTACGATGCACTGGTCCAGATCAAGCGAATCACGGGCTGGCTCTTTCGGCTCAACGCCAACAACACGCTCGACTTCGCCCCGTCCTTCGGCAGTACCAAAAACATCACCGTGAAAACGGGGTTGAACGAAACCGCCGCAACCCATGAGGAAGATGCCTCCCAGATGGACAGTGGCGTGTTCGTTGTCGGAGATGCACCGGGCGCGGCTCTTGTTTCACATGTGGAAGATGCAACGGCCCAGCTGAACTACGGCGTCATCGAGGAAGCGTTCTTGGAGAAAGGGATCAGTGAGCAGGGCACTTTGGACTTGCGGGCGCAGGAGATCCTCAACGAGAGGAAGAATGTTCGAGAGAGCATAGGCGTCGATTGGGCTGATACACTCCCGCCGGGATCCTACGCACCATTCGATAGCCTCACAGTCGAGGACGCTGACGCGGGTTTGTCAGGCACCTATCAGGTGAGCACGATCACCCGCAGACTCGTCGACGCGAATATGGCCACGCTGCAACTCGTCAACCGCATCACAACCTTGGCTGACGCGATGCAAGCGCTGCGGAAGGATGTCAAGGATTTGGGAGTCGCATGATCACAATACATAGTCTGTCTCTGCCCCAAGTGCAGGAGCTCTCAAGAATCCAGACCTCGATGACGTCGCAGCAGGCGATCGTTGGGCGAGATGAACCGGAGAGCAAGACAATGATGACCGGGGAGGAGTTCGAGATTGTTGGTCTTGCCTCCCTTGAGCTGTTCGACCGTCTCGAGGCTTTGAATGTGAAGAATTGGATTGTGTGGGTTGAGGATTCGGATCGGGGAAATCGTCACGCTCTGATGGCGATAGAGTTTGGTCGAAGTGTTAACGAATCGAAGGCTGTTTACCGAATTCACTTGCTCATCCGAGCCGACGTGTGCGACCCAGTAATTGTGGACCCGAAGGTGGCTGCGTAGACTTGGTAAAATTCGGAACGTACAGCTTCCCACACGTGCTCGACCGCAGCCTAGCCTATCCGCAACAACAGCAGCAAGTCCCGCTCCCAGGAAAATCCGTAGCCTACCGGAGAAGGATCGGAGGCCTCGGCGCCCGCATCACGCTAGCAGGACAAATCAGGCCGGCAAGTCAGCTGAGCCGCGACCAAATGGCAGCGCTCGCGGATGGAACAGCCAGAATTCTAGACCTAGAGGACTCTGATCTTACGGTCCTTGAATCCTGCCTCAGGTATCAGACTGGCCCGACGTGGACTGATAACACAACAGAATCACAGAGCGCGGGTGGAGTACCGTTCACGCTCTTGGGCGCAAGCACGGACTATGTGTACTTCGGCCACCGTGAGAAATGTAACGAACTCAAATTCGACTTGCAAACTCTCGGCTCCTATGGGGCGAGGACTTGGGAGTACTCGAAGGGTTCAGGTGCTTGGGGCGCACTCACCATCGACAGCGACGGAACCGTGGGGTTCACGCAGGATGGTGCGGTGCTCTTCACTCCGCCGAGCGACTGGAAGCAGGACACAGTCAACTCGATCACAAACAAGTTCTGGGTACGCGTTAAGGTAGCCAGCGTAACGACAGCCGCCACGGTGAATCAAATCCAGCTTAACCTAGTGTTCCTTTGTTTGATGCTCGACCCTGAATTTCCTGAGACCGCGCAAGGGTACAACACAATCCCCTACCGTTGCACATTGATTCAACAGGAGAATCCCTAGTTGGCAGGGCTCCGTTACTACCCGCCGGTTCTGGATGAGCAATGGTTCATCAACCTAGTCGATTTCTTGGGCGGGCCCACGGCGGCCGCGCAAATCTCCACCGCCAAAATCATTCTCGAAGGCGCCTCCCCATCACTTCTCAGTGCTTGGCAAGACGCATCGGATAAGACGAAGATTGCCATCGCAGCCCTAGCAGCGGGTCAGTTTGCTCTCGATCGAATGCCACGTGCGGCTTCAGGTTTTCTGCATGCGAAAGGCGTGGGGGTTGACCCCGCGTATGAATCTTTGGTTGCGGGTGATATTCCGAACCTTGATGCGTCCAAGATTACGAGTGGAACCTTCCCTGTCGCAAGAGGCGGCACAGGGCTATCTACAATTGCAGCTGGGGGCATTCTCTACGCCTCCGGCCTTGACACACTCAGCCGTATCGCTCCCAGCGCAGCGAACCAAGTTCTCCGTTCGACAGGAGCGAACGCGCTGCAAATCGCCGCGCTTGTGGCCGCCGACATCCCAAGCTTAGACGCCTCCAAGATCACAACGGGGCGTTTTACTGCTGCGAGGCTGCTGGACGCTGCAAGCGGTTATCTCCACGCGAAAGGAGTCGGAGTTGATCCCGCGTACGAGTTGCTTGCCGCGTCGGATATTCCCAATCTTGATGCGAGCAAAATTACGACCGGCCGCTTCGGGTTAGCGAGACTGCCAGACGCAACATCAGGCTTTTTGAAGGCTCAGGGCGCAGGCGTTGACCCTGCATACTCAGCGATTCTGGGTGGGGACCTGCCGTCGCACACGCACGTGAAGGCTGATGTGACCGACTTCGCGCATGGGTCTGCCTCCCACTCTGGCAGCATCATCCCGGCAGCGGATCAGAATTTCCAGGAGTATCAGGCCCTCGCCTTCAGAGTGGAGAACCTCGCCTCACTCCCCGGCGCGGGGAACAAGGGGCGTCTTGTTCTCCTCACAACAGACAACAAGGTGTACTACGACAACGGCACCGCCTGGGTCGCCTGGTGAGCCGTCTCACCCGATAAACCGGAGGCGGTGGCCCAGCCTCATTCATTCTCGATCTTCTACGCGACGAGGAAAACAGCATAGACGCCACGAAATGGTCAACTGCAACAGCAAATAATGGAACCGTCACGAACGCCTCTGGCATCACCACAGTCACGCATACCTTGCTGGATGTAGGATCAAGCGCAGCCTACTACACACAGCATTCATACAAAATCGACAAGACCTTCCTCAGATTTCGAGGGGAGACGGCCGCGCTTGAGACGAATAGCGAACGTTTCCTGGGCCTCGGATTAACCGACTTCTCTAGACTCGTATGTGTCCATCTCTCCGGCGCGGGCACGAAAGAGTTCATTTGTAAAGACGGAGCTGGCAACACCGTGGTCTCCATCACTACTGATCTGACCGCTTATCATGAGATCGAAATCCGCTGGAAAACAGGCGCCGCAGAGCTCTACGTCGACCGAACTTTGACTGCTACAATCAACGCGAATGTTCCAACGGATGACTTGCCAGTTCTCTTCGCGGGTAAGAGGATTTGAGGAGGTGGTCAAATGGTGATGAAAGTGACGAGGTGGAGTCCGGACACATGCGAATGCGTGATCGAGTATGAATGGGATGACGAGACAGAGGAGAACAAACGGGTTCACAAACCTGTCCGCATCGTTCACGATTGCGGCGTCCACGGCCTAAAAACGCTGAAAGAGCACCATGACGCGGTGGTGGAGGAGAACGTTCGCAAGAATCAGGCAGGGCAACTTGCCAAAACGAAACTTGGCATAGACGATTTTGCATACGCTGACATTTGGGCATTTGACGAGAACAGAGTCCTGCACATCAAGGCGAGTAAACACACGAGTGATAGCGGGAGGAAGAAAGAACTGCAGAACGATGTTGACTGGAAGTTTGGCCTCGGCAAGGTTATGATCGACTGATGTCAATCACCTCACTTGTCCAAGCAGCTCGGAGCGCTGGTGTCTCAAGCTCCGGAACCGGCTACTGGCCGATCAGCGGCGATCTGAAAACAAACGCGACCGAATCCTACGCGCAAGCGTACATAGGTGCCAGCCTCACCGCGAGGTATCTCCTAGTCAACATCAGCTCAAACGCGAACGGCGTGACGGTTCGAACCCGAAAGAACGCTGCCAACGGTGGGCTTTCGATCAGCGCGAGCGCTGGGGAAACCGGAACCTTCGAGGACACATCAGGCAGCGACTCGCTTGCCTCTGCTGACCTGTACAATTTCCAAACCGTGCCAACCAGCGGCTCGGTGGTCATCAAGCAATTCTCGGTCACGTTTGACCATGCCACCGCTGGCATCGCCTTCCCCAGCCATGTGCCCAGTCTCAGCCTCACATTCAATGCGACTTACTACTATGGGTTCGGAGGTGAGGCAGCCAACAACACTAGCGAGGCGGGCGCGAAATTCACAATCAGGTATGCAGCGAACGTGACTAGGCTAGTGTTCGTCTGTTCCGGTAACACCGTGAACGCGACTAGCACCGTGCGGACGAGAAAGAACGGAGGAAACGGTGCTCAGTCGGTTTCAATCGGTGCCAGCGCGACAGGACGGTTCACTGACACCACGAACACAGACAGCCTCGTCAGCGGCGATGCCTTCAATTTCCAGGTCGTGACTGGCGGGACAAGCGGCACGATGACGCCAACGCTTTGCGAATGTCAACTGCTCGCAACATCAACAGGTTACACGTATTTTGAGATGGTCGCAGGCAAACAGCCCGGCCAGGCGTTGAATGCTAACAACACGTACTATCTGCCTGTCCAGGGCTTCCTCTACAGCAATACGACTGAAGCTGATGTTCAGCTGAAAACCCGCTTCGCGTTCGCTGGCGCCTTCTTCTTCGCCAACATCACCGCCAACAGCGTAAACGGCGCTAGTACGCTGAGAAGCAGAAAGAACGGAGCGAACGGGGCTCTTTCCGTCAGCGTTGGAGCCTCAGCGACGGGAACGTTCGAGGATCAAACTGACTCGGAAACCTACCTCAGCACCGACAGTATCAACGTGCAAATTGCGACCGGCGGCAGCTCCGGCACAACGACGATCACCTTAGCCGGCTGGTCAGGTAGAACGACATTAAGCGTCACGATAGACATCGATTGGGTTGACGCGCTTGAGGCTCTTGCGACGTGAGCAAAATTGGAAATAGTGTTGCCCAGTCTGGATGGGTCCGACTTGCGCGTTTCATCCGATGATCTTGCCCAGTTCTTTTTCCGTGTTGTCTGCGGTTATGGAGATCGGCACGTTCTCCATGGCCGTGAATATGTAGCTGAATAGCAGCTATCGGCGTGGGCCTATCTGGAAGTGTTACGCTGATTTTGGTTCAGATGTCCTTCGACGATCCGCAGTAGGTCCAACAGCTCCGAATCTCGGCTTTTGTTATAGATCGGCTGGATCCATTTCAGAGCCTTCACCATTTCCAACTGCAGCTCATGCCTGTATTCTGGACTGCCGCGCTCAAGATTCTCCAGCACACGCCGAAGCTCTTCTTTGGCTAGAAGCATCTCGGCCTTTTGGAAGACTGCAATGTTCACAGCCTGTGGTTCTACGATTGTGATGCCTCTCTCCGCGTAGAGGTCAAACTTCATCGCCAAGATGGCATCATCAACCTAACAGGACAAGCGATATGCGTTCGGGAAAGGATCGGAGTCGAGGGAATCCCCTATCTCGAATTCTTGGTGCCGCCGAAATTGAGCGCTGGCGACCTCACAGAGCCACAAGATGCCTCACCCAGTTTTCGCCGAATCGATTGTGGCTTGATGCAGGGCTGATTCTTTCAGAAGCTTGCTGTCGCATTGGTCGGCATGTCAATGCTTCATGGCCCGGAGCCAACCCGTCTCGGCCGAGTTGCTGTTCTATCTCTGTGCTCCAGTAATCGGGTACCCGTATCTATCGTCCTGCTTGGCTTCTTGTCTACGCGTCCCACAGAATCATCTGTAGATGCGTAGCGCACGGCAACGATTATATGCATTGGAGTCCGGAAGTCCAACAGAGACCAAGGGCTAGGTCATGCGATTCTTGGCAAGTGTTCGTATACATTCGGAATCCATCCCGCTCGTGTGGTTGTGTGAAATGAAGCAAAATCCGGCAAACCTTGAAAGCTTTTTTGCAGAATCTTGCCGCATTGCGTCTAACAGCGTTAAATATCGTAGAATAAGACTAAACGCCATAGAGTTGCGTGTTCAAAGTTGAATGGACGCCGTACTGGCAAGATTGTGCTTTCGATTCTTCTTCTAATGTCTGCGGTTTCCATGATCGGCGCTGGCTACCAGAACCTCCCATCCGTACAGGCAGCCCCTACAATCACACTCAATCCAATCTCTGGAGTTGTGGGAATTATCGTAGCCGTATCTGGAAGCGGTTTTGCGGCTGGTGACGCGGGGAGTTATGCCTGCCTCTCAGGCACACCTGTGTCAGGAGCTCCAACCTGTACTTTCTCCGCAGGTGGCTCTATGAGCGCTTCCTTCACTGTAGCAGCTGTTACCCCTGGAACGTATGTCGTTCAAGTTTCCGGCAGTACCGCCGATTCCGCATCTGCCACATTCACCATCAAAGGTCCTACAATCAGTCTCACTCCTACATCGGGCCCCGCCGGAACTGTTGTGACGGTAACTGGCACAGGCTTCTCAACGGCTGATGCTGGTGCGTGTACGATTACGCCAGCAGTTGTGGCTACCGCCCCTGCATGTACCGTCACGGCCTCAGGTTCTTTGTCCGGTACGAGTTTTACAGCCGGAAGTGTCGCCGCTGGTACCTATACTATCACTGTCCAAGGCAGCACAGGTGATTTCGCTCAGACAAGCTTCACCGTCACGATTGCTAGCCCTACAATTGCTCTGAACCCAATTTCGGGGCTTGTGGGAGCTACCGTTACGATTTCCGGTAGTGGATTTGCACCGGCTGACGCTGGTGCGTGTACAATAACTCCGGCAGTTGTAGCCACCGCCCCAGCATGCACTCTCAATTCTGCGGGGTCATTGACCGCAGGTAGTTTCACCGTTGGTAATGTTGCAGCGGGCACCTACACGATTAGGGTCCAAGGTAGTACTGGTGATTTTGCTCAAGCCACGTTCACGGTCTTGGGTCCAACGATCTCGCTCAATCCAACATCAGGACGTGTTGGGATTGTTGTCACGCTTTCTGGCAGCGGTTTCTCAACGGCTGATGCTGGTGCGTGTACGATTACGCCAGCAGTTGTGGCTACCGCCCCTGCATGTACCGTCACGGCCTCAGGAACATTGACCGCTTCAAGTTTTACCGTCGGGAACGTTCCAGCGGGAACATATGTAATCACCGTGACTGGCCTCACTGGTGATTTCGCTCAAGCGACCTTTACAGTCATAGGTCCCAGTATAACTCTCACTCCAAGTTCTGGACCAGCTGGACTTGTCGTGACCGTTAACGGCAACAACTTTGCAACTGGTGATGCTGGTGCGTGTACAATAACTCCGGCAGTCGTAGCCACAGCTCCAGCATGTACCGTCACGGCCTCAGGAACATTGACCGCTTCAAGTTTCACCGTCGGCAGCGTAGCCACAGGCACCTATACAATAACAGTTACTGGCATTACCGGCGATTTCACTCAGGCAAGTTTCACGGTTTCGACAGCATCACCTACAATTGCCCTGACTCCCAATTCGGGACCAGTCGGCATCACCGTGACTGTGACTGGCAGCGGATTTGCACCGGCTGATGTTGGCGTTTGTACAATAACTCCGGCAGTCGTAGCCACAGCTCCAGCATGTACCGTCACGGCCTCAGGAACATTGACCGCTTCAAGTTTCACCGTCGGCAATGTAGCTGCCGGCACTTATACGATCACAGTTCAAGGTAGCACTGGGGATGTCGCTCAAGCAAGTTTCACCGTACAGGGGCCGACGATCACCCTCAACCCAACCTCAGGAGTGATTGGAACCCTCGTATTGGTGACTGGCAGTGGATTCTCAACCAGCGATGCTGGTGCGTGTACGATTACCCCGGCAAGCTTGGCAACTGTTCCTTCGTGCACAATAAACGCTTCAGGCTCTTTGACCAGCAGCAGCTTCACCGTCGGTTCAGTCTCGGGGGGCACGTATGTGGTTACAGTGACTGGTAGCACAGGTGATTTCGCTCAAGCCACCTTCACAGTCGTGGGACCAGCTATCACTCTGAACCCCTCTTCGGGCCTAGCTGGAATTTCTGTCACAATTAGTGGAAACAATTTTGCTACGGGAGACGCTGGACCTTGCGCATCTGTTACCCCAGTGATTGTAGCGACCGTTCTAAGTTGCACTATCACGGCTTCAGGAACATTGACAGGTTCAAGCTTCACCGTAGGTAGCGTGGCGCCAGGCACCTACACAATCACTGTGACAGGTAGTACTGGTGACTTTGCTCAGGCCATATTCACCGTAACCAGTCCGACACCTTTCATTGCCCTTGCTCCGAACTCGGGGCCAGTCAGTACAGTTGTGACTCTGACTGGTAGCGGTTTCGCCCCTGCTGATGTCGGAACCTGTGTGCCTATTACAAGTACGCCTCCCCCTGATATTGTTACGTTGTCTTCGTGCACTATCTCCAGTGGTGGTATCGTGATCGGCTCTTTCACTGTGAGCTCTTCTGCTGCGCTTGGCGCTCACACAATCTCTGTGACAGGTAGTACTGGTGACTTTGCGACAGCCACTTTCACGGTTACGACACCATCGCCCACTATAACTCTCTCCTCTAGCGCAGCACCCGTCGGAGCAATTGTGACGATCTCGGGGAACGGATTTAACCCCACAGACACAAGTTGTATAGCTGTTCCTCCTTCCAACCCGCCAGCGAGTTCGTTTTCGTGTTCGATATCTAATGGTCGGATCACTACTGCTTCCTTCACAGTTGCGGGAGTAGTGGGAACGACCTACACCGTCATAATCACGGGTAGTCCCGGCCTTGATTCTGCTCAGGCTCTCTTCACTGTTACTGCGGCGGGCAGTTCATTCATATCGATTCTACCTTCGTCCGCGCCACGTGGGGCAACTGTTTCAGTGGGTGGTCAACTGTCCAACACTGGCACCATTACGACCTGCGCGATCTCGGGCACTCCTGTAACACAATCGTCCTGTACCATAACGTCTAGTTCCACTCCCTTCACCTTCACTGGGACTTTCGTCGTTGGCAACAGCAATCCAGGACCATACACCATTACAGTGACCGGGAGTGGGACCGGTGTTGTCAGTCCAAATACTGTCTCCGGTATCTTTACTCTGCTTGGGCCGACTGTGACTTTAACGCCTAGTTCAGGGGCGATCGGAACCACCGTCCAAATCTCAGGTTCGGGATATTCGTCTACTGACACGTCATGCTCCCTGAGCGGCAGTGGTAGCGTGATTAAGAGCGGTGCATGCACGATTAATTCATCCACTGGAACCGTATCAGGAAGTTTCCTCGTCTCCAATGTTGCTCCGGGAGTCTACTTGATAACGGTCAGCGGCAGTCCCGCGAGTGATTCTGCTCAGGCGACATTTACTGTGCTTTCCGGTCCGCATATCACTTTGAATCCTGCGAGTGGTTCACCCGGAACGAGTGTGACAGTTTCTGGAACTGGTTTTCTGCCACAGGATAGTAGCTGTTCGATCTCGGGAACAGCTGTCCAAAGCGGTTCCGCCGCTTGCAGCATTGTTGCGGGGAGTGGAGCACCAAGTGGGTCTTTCATAATCGCTAACGTTGGCTCCGGTTCGTACACTGTTACATTGTCCGGTGGGGCAGGCGATTCTGCGCAGGCCGTGCTAATAGTGACCATCGCTGGTCCTAGCCTGCAGCTTACCCCCAGCCAAGGTGTCGTGGGTTCAACTATTACATTTCGTGCCACAGGTTTTGTGTCGACCGACACAGGTTGCGTCGTTCAATCTCTGCCGAACAGCCAGCTGATAGGAAGCCCGAGCTGTTCGCTGAGTTCCGGTATTGCAACAGGCAGCTTCGTGGTAGGTTCTCAAGCAACATCTGACATAGCGTGGGTCGTTTCGGTGAAGGGGACGCCTGCCAATGATATTCCCGCATCTGCTAGTTTCACCGTTATTCCGCAGATCTTCGTCTCGCCCACCACTGGAACGAGCGGCACAGTGGTTTCTGTTACAGGCAAAGGTTTTGCCTCCACTGCGGCAAGCTGCACTCTAGCACTGACTCCATCAAGTGGCTTCTCGATAACGGGATGCGGAGTTGCTGGAACAACCGGCCAAGCTTCTGGATCCTTCACGGTGGGGAGCGCTGTTGCAGGTCTCTACGTTGTCAGTATCACAGATAATACTGGCAAGACTGCCGGAAGTACGTTTCAAGTGGGCACTCCGTCAGCGAACATAACCATCACACCGAACGTGATGTTGCCGGGGTTCTCGGGCGGTATTTCCGGAAGTGGTTTCAATCCTCAGGACACGAGCTGCACAATGACGCCTTCCGCCATACTCTCTTTCCAAACATGTTCGGTTTCGAGCGGCATAGTTGCGGCTTCATTCACCGTATCTCCGACCACGTTGCCCGGGCTGTACGTTGTTACGGTGACGGGGGACAAGGGTGACTTTGCATCGAACTACTTGGCCGTCGCTGCAGTAACCACGCAGACTTCCACAACCACCACATCAAGCGTGAGCACGACTGCGACGACGACTTCCACGACTTCCACGACCACAGGAATCTCAACATCATTCACCACGACCACGCTACAGACTACCGGGTTCTCAACATGGACATACGTATCGCAAAAGGCCACCACGACCTCGGGCCAGACCACGGTTGTATTTACTAGCAGTACTACCACAACCTCATATGTCACCTTTCTGACGACCACGACAACGACTATATCGACGGTGATCACCCACACACTCGGCCAGATCATCCAACCTTCAAGTGTGTCACGCGCTGGGATCGACCCGCTAGGCTTACTAGCGATCCTGCTATTGATTGCACCCATCTTTGCTAGGAGGTTAGTGCATTGAGAACTCCGAGAACTAGCTTACCTCTATTGCTGATTCTCGTAGCCGCTATAACTCTGGCATCGTCGTACTCTCAAGTAGTTGGAGATGTGATAGTCGCGACGATTACGACGCCTTCTCTAACCACATCAACGACGTTCAGTCCAACGGTCACGACTACTTTGTCCACAACTTCCACGACTGTATCAACTTCGCTCTCGACGTCCGCAACATCGACAAGCACAACAACGACGACGACATTCACGAGCTGGAGCTACACATCAACATCCTCGACAACAACGACGAGCACAGACGTGTACACATTGATTACGGGCACCGTTTCGAGCACAACAACCCCAGTCGCAACGACCGTGGGCTCCGCAACCCAAACCTCAACCAAAACGAGCACTCAGTCATCTGAGACGACTGTTGCCATGTTTCCTGGGTGCTTGATTGCTACGGCAACGTTTGGTTCCGAGTTGTCGCCTGAGGTTCAGTTGCTTAGGAGTTTCCGTGACGGTGCGATTCTGAAGACGGCTGCTGGGTCAGGGTTCATGGTGGCGTTCAATTCATGGTACTACTCGTTCAGCCCAGCCCTTGCGGGTTACCTGTACACTCACTCGGCCGAGCGGACAGTCATGAAGTTTCTGCTGTACCCGTTGATAGGAATCCTGAAGGTATCGTCAATGACTTTCTCGGTCGCAAGCGGCTTCCCCGAGCTGGCGGCCCTTCTATCAGGCTTGGTTGCAAGTTCTCTGATTGGCGCATTCTACTTGGGCTTGCCTCTCAGTTTGATACGAGCGAAGGTTCGGCGATGGCGTGGAAGGGGCGCAGGGATTGAGAGAGGCCTTGCGGTTGGTTTACTGGGTAGCGTGGCCGTACTGCTTGCAAGCGAAATACTAGGTTCTCAGCTGGTGATGACCTGGTCGTCGGTGACTGTAGTCCTCTCTGCGCTGTTTCTATCTGCAATGATGACGTCTGCGAGGATTGCCCGCAAGTTGCAACCCCTTCGGAACTAGGCCCACTTCAGTTCCAGTACTCGCCCCTCTTCTTGTCATATTTTCGGACATCATACTGGAGGCTGCGCCGTTCGATATGACTGATCAGTCGCTCGAGGAATTCAGGCGGTATCGGGAGAGGATGAACGACCAGATTCTGTCCTCAGGTAATTTGCAGGTTCAACGGTTCTTCAATCTTGATGGCCGCGCGTATGAGGGGGGCGCTATCGAGTAAGGTAAAGGAACTTATGGGCTGACCGCTTCAATGCGTTTTGCGATGTGACGATTGCGTAACCTATCACGTGGTTCGCTGCGTAGAGGGGGTGTGCTAGACTCGGAGCTTCCTGAGGCGTTTAGTGTGGGGTTGGTGGGTCGATCACTATTCCGCATGTACGCCGCGCGGTAGACAGGTTGGACGAGTGCCGAAGAAAGGAGCCAGGTGAACCTCTGCGTCGGACGTGAGTTCGAGAAAGCAGGTGGTCGGTGGCGAGTTTGGAAAACTGGCAGTTGACACATTGGTTGTGGGGTTCATTGGTTCTTGGTTATTGATTCGAGTGGCACGTACGTGTCCGTGTCGTGAACAGCGTTTAGTCTACCGATTTTTGTCTGGACGAGGTTGGCGATGTGTTGTGGTGGTGGGTGGACGAAGCTTTTCTCTGCGTTGATTTCGGCCAGCAAATCGGCCTTTCCGAATAGTAAGTGTACACCTACTACTTCGGGGAGCTGTAGGAGGCGCCCCATTACTTCCTTTTCTTTTCCTGCCTCGCTCTGTATGAAGACAAAAGCTTTGACTGTTGGTCGGTCGGTTCGGGCTGGGAGTTGGGTTTGGCTGGTTATGGGTATTATGGTGCGTGTGTCGACGATGCCTCCGGCCTTTCTGACTTTGTCGATCACGAGTTCGGCGATCTTCTGTCTGGGGTCGAGTTCGGTTTCCTCAGATTCAATGGTCACGAGGAGGTCGAACTTACCGGTTATTAGATGGATCTCTCGAACCTCGGGGATGGCCTTGAACCTGCTCAGGATTTCCTGCTCCAAGCCAGGCTTCGTCTTGACCAATAGGAAGCTTCTCAACGCGATCGACCGTTAATTGCAGTGGGCCGACCAAACGCCGACCGGCTACTTATCCTCTTCTACGGAAATCCCCACACACAACCACCAAGAAAACCCGACTTCCTCCCATAAATCGCTGGAGTGGTGCCCGGAAGGGTCGCGTCCTTTCACAGACTCTCATCGTCCCGCTGAACTTTCGAGGATATCTCATCAGTTTCCTTGATGGATTCAGGTTTCGTTCTATTCGAAGGAAGGAAGAGGGTTCTGGCCAGGGGGGTTTGGTAGAGTTGTGACTTGGATGGATGGGGCGGGTCTGGGTGCTTTCGCTCGGGCATGGTGGGCTGAGCGCTTAAAGGGGTGAAGGGCCGGATTTTTGACTGGTTGGGTTTCTGTTTGAGGGTGGTGGTTGGAATTACGGGGGCGTCTGGGGTGGTTTATGGTGTGAGAGTGGCTGAGGAGCTGCGGAAGAGCGGTGTTGGGCTGACGATTGTGGTTACGGATGCGGCTAGGAGGGTTCTCGCTCACGAGATGCCTCAGGCGATGGGGGAACTGGGGAAGTTCGGCGAGGTCCTGTCCGAGCATGATATTGAGGCCGACGTTGCCTCCGGCTCGGTCAAGGTGGACGCGACCGTCATCTGCCCCTGCTCCATGAAGACCTTGTCCGCTGTTGCGAACGGTTACTCGCATAACCTGATTTGTCGCTGCGCGGATGTGGCGTTGAAGGAGCATAGGAGGCTGGTTTTGGTGGTGCGGGAGACTCCGTTGAGCGCGATTCACTTGGAGAACATGTTGAAGCTTGCGAGGTTGCGGGTCACAATCCTCCCCGCTAGCCCGGGGTTCTACCACAATCCCAAGACCGTTGACGACTTGGTGAATCATGTTGTGGGGAAGGTCTTGGACAGTCTGGGGGTCAGTTCGGATCTGTTCAAGAGGTGGAGCGGGGGCACCGGAGCCTAACCGAACCGACGCCCTTCACGAAATTGTTTTCAGAAGTCTCTTGTCGCCGTTGAGACGGAGTGGATTGGTGGAAGCCACTGGGCTGTGAGCTGCCATGCTCTGCCCTCGTTTGGGCTTGAGAACAGGTGGCCCATCCGGGTCCCCACGTATACACCTGCAGGACTGAGTCGGTCCGTAGCCAACCCCTCCCTGTGGCAGCCCAAGTACGCCTCCTTCCCCGGCAAGCCCCTGCTAAGCCTCTTCCACGTTCTGCCAGAGTTCGATGTCGTGTACACCGAGAACTGCCGGTTGGCCGCGACCCGGAAGAAGTCCCCCTGTTCGGGGACGACGTAGAATGTTTCCGACTTGTGCGGGTGCACGGCTAGCGGGAACCCGAACCCGCTTGGTAGCCCTTTGGATACCTCAACCCAGTTCTCTCCAGCGTCGTGCGATCCGTAGACGCCGCAGTGGTTCTGCTGATAGAGGCTGTCAGGCTTGGCGGGGTCCATGGCGAGCTTGTGAACACACTGCCCATAATCAGGATACTTGTCGGGTAGGAAGTCGGCTCGAACACCCTTATTCTTGAAAGCCCAAGTCTCACCCTGATCTTCCGTCCTTAACACGCCAACTGCTGAAATTCCAACGTACATACGCTTCCGGTTTCGAGGATCGATCAGTATGGAGTGCATGCATAGGCCTCCCGCACCCGGCTCCCATTTCGGTCGAGTCGGGTGACTGTTGAGGCTCTCGTTCAGCTTCCAGCTGTCGCCGCCGTCTTCGCTTCTGAAGAGCGCCGCCGGTGCGACGCCAGCGTAAAACACGTCAGGCTCATCCGCGTGGCCTGGCTCCACATGCCACACGTGCTCAACCTTGAGCCCTGAGCCTTCCGGGAATCGTGGAGGACTCTTGGAGTTCTCCCAGCTCTTCCCAAAATTCCTGGATCTGAAGATCGTCGGCCCAAAGTGGCCGCTGTTCACCGCCGCGTAGATAGTCTTCCCATCACGCTTGTCAAAGACCATGTGAAAGACGGGGGAGTTCTCGAAGAACGGCCCCCTCATCTTCCAGCTGCGACGCCGCGAGTCAGAATGGAGCATGAACGCGCCCTTCCGGGTTCCGAGAAGCACGTACACGCCTGCTTTCTTCGAAACCACGCCTGATCAGCCCCCAGCTACTGCAGGGATGATAGTGACGCGGTCACCCTCTTTGAGGTTTGTCATAAGCCCACCAGCGGAGCGAATGTCATGCTCATTCACGAACACGTTCACATACCTTCTCAAACCCCGACTCTCATCAACCAGCAACGCTCGGAGGCCGGGAAACCGGTCATCCAGCTTCATCAGAACCTCCTCCACCGTCGAAGCGTCCACTTGAACCTCAGACTCGTTACCAGTGTATTGTAGAAGCGCAGCGGGAATCTTCACCGTGATTCTCAAGCTGGGTTCACGCTGTCTTGAAGGTTTCAGCAATTAAACCCTCATGCGGAAAAACCCGTACAGTTTCCGCATAAAACCGCCGTAAGCACGACACAGTGGGCCTCGTGGGTTTCGTTCTAAGCCAAGGTGTGGATAGCCACAGATCGCGCGTCGGTGGGTGCCTGTTCGTTTGCCGTTCTGGAGTATTGTGCTGAGTGGTTACCCGGCATCTGGAAAGACCGCGCTCGCCAAGCATCTGGTCGCCAAGTGCAGTCTCCGGATCGGGATGCATGATGGATGCTTTCGCTACAAGCCTCGCTTCTGTGGCCTTATATATTCATATGTATATACATATTGCGAGATCCCATGGCTAAGACGGTGGCGATATCAGACGAAGTGTATGAGATGCTGAGGAAGTCTAGGCTTCCTGGGGAGAGCTACTCGGCCGCGATCAGGAGGATTCTCAAGAGAAACAAACTTTCTGACATAGCGGGCAGCCGGACCCTTGGCCTGAGAGATTGGGAAGAGGCCAAGGCATACCTTCGGGCGGCTGAGACCAAAACTGCACAAAAGCTGATGAGCCGTCGCTGAATTGCGTCTGTTCGACACTTCATTTCTCGTAGACCTAGTCAATGCGGACGCTGGAGCAACGCGGCTGGCGAAGGCCGTTGATGAGACCGGTTCACCCGCGTACATATCCGTTGTATCGATTCATGAGTACCTGTTCGGTGTCTACCTCAAGTATCACTCACGCGAGGAACAGCTCAATGAACATCTCACCTCCGCTGACCGGGACCTCAGCAGGTTTGAACCAATCCCGCTTACCACAGAGATTACGCGTTTGAGTTCCCGCCTACAGGCCGAGCTCACCAACTCTGGTAGAACTATCGGTATCAATGACTTGTACATCGCCGCAACGGCTCTCAGATTCAACTTCGCATTAGTCACGAGAGACAAAGCACACTTCCGCAGGATTCCCAAACTTCAACTCGAGAGCTACTAGAATCCGAGAATGACACATCGCCAAGATTCCCGGCACCATGCTCGAGGCTGAGGGGCAAGATTGTCCGAACCAACCCAGCTCTACCGACACTGTTGAGAAAGCATTTCGAATGAATCACGTCTCCCGCAAGACCCTACGGATACCTGCGAGTCTCTCGCGATGAACAACTTATTCAATCATCCAAAGGCTCAAGTAATTTCAGCATAAAAGCAGCCATACACGACTGAGTAAAATGAAGGCGGAATAGAGAGCTTCAGAAGGTTCTAGATACGCTTGGAGTCGAGTCCAATCTCTTCAAAAGATGGAGCGAGTAGGTTCCGGGAATCGAAGCCGTCAATCTAACCTATCGCAACAGAAATGCCGCTCTCGATTATGCTTTGCTATGGACCATGTTGTAGAAGCCAAACTCCAGAGGAATGGTATTTTAGGCCGAGCCACCGCGATTCTGATCAATCGCTCCATCCGTCCAAGTTCCAACTGGGCGCAGCCCAACATGGTGAGTCAATGACCGACAGCGTTGTCACATTCAAAGGCTACCGAAAACGCGCGGTGATGCCCAATGGAAGCAACATTCTCGACGCCGCTGGCAGATTGGAAATTGGCATTTCCTCCCCATGTGGTGGGCGAGGACTGTGTGGGAAGTGCAGAGTCATCGTTGAAGATGGCCTCCAGAATTTGAGATCAGCGAGTCCCATTGAACTGACATCTCTGTGTCAGGACGACGTGAAAAAAGGATACAGGCTGGCTTGTTGTGCAACCATCACAAGACCTGGGAACATTGTCGTCCATGTGCCGCCAGAGAGCAGTATCAAACAGCAGCGCTTGCTTGTCGCAGGCATTGAACCCCCTATCCAGCTGAACCCGCCCGTCCATAAACACGTGCTTCGTTTGAAGCCCACAACGCTTGCCAGCCCGCGGTCAGATGTTGAAATACTATTGGACGCTCTGAGTTCGCAGACTGGACAGGAACCGATGGCAATAGGTCATAACGCTCTGACTCAACTACCTGTCGCAATACGGGATGGCAATTGGATTGTTACCGTCACTTTGCATCAGAATCGAGAGATAATTTCAGTGGAGCCGGGGAATAAGGAGAATAGGTTGTACGGTTTGGCAGTTGACTTGGGCTCAACAAAAATCGCCGCCTACCTCGTGAATTTGAACCAAGGAAAAATTGTGGCAACCGCTTCCTCGGAGAATCCTCAGATCCCCTTCGGCGCAGACATCATATCTAGAATCTCACATGCTTCAAAGGACGAGAAGAGCCTGCAACAGCTTCACGGAGTCATCGTTGCAGCGCTGAACAGGCTTCTGCGTGACCTGTGTGTGGAAGCCGAAATCAGCCCATCAGAGGTATTCGACGCAGCCGTGGTCGGCAACACAGCCATGCATCACATCTTTCTTCGCATCAACCCGAAGTTCTTGGCTCTATCGCCCTACCCGCCGGTCGTTCGATCCTCAGTCAACGTGCCTGTAAGAGAGTTGGGGCTGAAGGCGAGCCCCGGGTCGTATGTCTACTCTCCCCCCGCGGTCGCAGGTTTTGTCGGAGCTGACGCAGTGGCTGATATTATTGCGACTGAAATCTACAAGTCAGAATCTCCCGCACTATTGATAGACGTCGGCACGAACACAGAGATAGTGATGAACGATGGACACAGGCTCATGGCCTGCTCATGTGCTTCGGGACCGGCACTCGAGGGAGGGGGCATTGAACATGGGATGCGAGCTGAAACAGGCGCAATAGAGCAAGTCTACGTAGACGCCGAGAACTTGGAGCCTGGTTACAAGACTGTGGGAGGGGGCGCTGCCAGAGGCATCTGCGGTTCGGGCATCGTTGACACAGTTGCGTCAATGTTGAAATGCGGCATGATCGACCGGAACGGAAGGATCGCTTCTAGTCTCAAGACCCCTCGAATCCGACCGGGCTTCAAGCAGCTGGAGTACGTGCTCGTTTGGAAAGCTGAGACCTCCACAGGGCACGACATCGTGGTCAATCAGCACGACATTCAGGCAATTCAGTTGGCGAAAGCCGCGATCTACGCGGGAACGGCGGTGCTCATGGCGCATCTAAGCCTCAAATCACGCGATATCGAGAAGATGTTCCTAGCCGGCGCATTTGGGACATATGTAGACCCGCGAAGCGCGCTCATGATAGGGATGTACCCTGATATTCCGCTGAATCGCGTCCAATTCGTGGGGAATTCAGCAGGCTCAGGTGCGAGGATGATTCTGCTCTCCAAAGAGATACGGATGAAGGCTGAACGGATTGCGCGAGATATTGGTTACGTGGAACTGGGAGCAGATCCCAGTTTTCAGCGAGAGTTCACAAATGCCCTCTACTTCCCACATCGAGAGATTTCCCTTTTCCCAACAGTAGATGAACTTCTTGCAAAATGACGCAGTTAACGCAGACGATTTGCGTTCTTCAGTGCACAATGCGCTCAAATACGACCTGTTGATAAGCCGAACCAATGTGGATACTTAGAATGCTGTCGAGCTTAGAGGGAGCCGAAAGCCACACGGAACATGTTCAAGCTGACGGCCGATCTCTGACTTTTTGCATTTCTTGGAGGGCGGATTCTATTTGATCTATGGTTTTGCAGACACTTGTTACAATTTCGTCAAGTAGCCGCTCTCCCTTCTCGCTCGTTGCCGCTTTTGAATCTCCCCACGATCCTGTCTTTGGGCAGACATACCTCCACGTGCCCGTTCCCGTGGCTACGCAATCCATCACAAGGTCAGGCTTCCCGACCAGAGCAGGCCATTCAAGTGGGGCGTTTTCCATTTTGACCGCCGTTGGATTTATCGCAAGCATCAATGATGTTTCTCCGAGATTGGCATGCCAACCCGCTTCAGAACTCAAGAAGGATTTGGCGGTAATTTCAGGCAAGGTGAGCCAGTACGAGAACCCGTAGACCTTTGTGTCTTCAGGAATCTTACTCGTGCCCGTCATGTCCATGAGGAAAGCCTGAATTGCCGCTTGGTTTCCATAATGGCCGTTTATCCAGATGATCCTTTTGAAACCGCTCATGGCGTAACTGATGCTGACGTCCTCGATTACGCGACCGAGGGTCTCGGGCCGCAGCCAAGCCGATCCAGGAAAACCAGCGTGATCCTGCGATAGGCCGTAGTGTATGGGCGGAGCAACAAGGGCTCCAATTTTCCTCGCAGCCCTAACGGAAACTTCCACTGCAATGTCCGTATCGGTTGTGAATGGAAGATGTGTGCTATGTTGTTCGGTCGTGCCTATGGGGACGATAAGCTTGCCCTTGGTTTGAAGATAGTCTCTGACATCGTGCAAGGTCAGTTCCGATAGGAGCACTCTCTGCAAGATTCACACATGCCAAGAACAGGCGAGCGGAGGCTATCTAGCTTTTCTTCGGGTATCTCAGACGACTGGATCAACATTAAGTTCAATTCTCACGAATGAAATGTCATACATCTCAGCAATGTGTCGAATGGAGGCCGGTAGTTTGCGGAAGAGCATGCGTTTTGCTTACACAGGTATCCGAGTTCAAAATCTTCGACGCTCCATAAGATTCTACGAGAAGGTCATGGGTATGAAGCAGATTCTGAGAGGCAAAATGGACACGGGCGGGATCTATGTGCACTTGAAGTCTCCAAATTCGCCTCAGAGACTCGAACTGAACTACTATCCAGCTGGTACGCAGTACTACGAGAAGTACAGGCCGCAAGGAAGCGAACTTGATCATCTAGCCTTCTGGGAGCAAGATGTCGATAAGCGATACCATGAGTTGCTGACCAAAGGCGCGAAGAATGCTATCGAGCCGTTCTCGCAGGACGACTATAGGCTTGCATTTGTCAAGGATCCTGATGGAATTTGGATAGAACTGATCGGAAAGGGTCACAGGAAATCACCGTTGTTTGTTTGAATATTCCTTCTCTGCCTCAAGTCCTGATTGCTCGATTGCTCGATAATTCAACAACCTTGGCCAGAGGAAAATAAGAGACCCACCACTATGCAGGCCACAGGGGTATACTCCGAATCAGAGGGATACAGACAGCTACATTGATGACTCTCTGCGCCGAGCCATCTCAGCGCGAATACTTCAGACATTCACAAGGCGCTTGCTTAGAAGACCTCCCTCAATATCCGATTTCCAACTCCTCAACCCCGAATCCTTGGCCCTTCGATTCTTCAGATTCTTTTCATGCGACAGTCTATCTTTTGTAGACTCCGTATTCTAGTGCTGCATCAACCATAGCTTGGACATTTTCGAAAGGTGTGTCGGGAGGAACATCACATCCCGAACTCAAAATGAAACCGCCGCCTTCTCCACAGGCTTCTATTAGTTTCTTGCACTCTTGTTTGATTTCTCTTGGGCTTCCTTGGCTGAGCAAAGTCGAGCTAACATTCCCCATTAAGCACATTCTATCGCCTAAGATTTCTTTTGTTTTGAATATGTCCATGTTCTCACATTCGAATATGCAAGTACGTTTCGGGAATTCCTTGAAGTAATCGATATATGGCATCCAGTCGGTATCGAGGTGAAGAAGAGACACGAGACCTTCCTTGATGTTCGTCTCGATGATCTTCTTCAAGTGCGGGAAGACGAGTTCGTCGAACAGATTGCGCCTTATGAACAGAGGAGATACTCGAATCAACTGTACGGCAACGCGCTTGACGCTGGCAAGTTTCGCGTTAACTATGCCAGAAGCAATTAGACCGTCAAGCATGAAGTCGCATAGCTCTCTCACCTTTTCCTTGCTCCGATGAATTGCCACAGCCCAATCTTGCAGACCCATCAGGAAGGACAGAGCTTCAAGAGGAGTAACGGTCCAACCACCCGAGTACATGGCAACCTTACGTTCTCCTTCCCACTCTCGCATTGCAGCATTGATTTTTCCAACATCATGTAGCAGCTTCAACAGATCTTCGCTCTTGACCGATCTCCAGAGTTCGCGAAGCCCGTTGCGCATTATTGTATCAAAATCGGCTACGCTCCTGCCCCAAGGCTTCTCCAAGACCTGCATGTTCTCCTTTCCCTCTGGGATTCGGAATTCCATGTAGAATCCAGAAATGGGGGACGCCGGGTCGCCAACAAGGAAGATCCTTGAAGGGGAGAGGTAGAACATGTCGAAGGCCTTGCCATGACGCTCGTACGTCACCTCACAGGCCCTCAGCATGATGTTGACGTCACCCAAAATGAAGTCTCTTGCAGGAACCCCGGCGCACGACGCGCAATAGAAATCCAGAAGTGGCGCAACGGGCACACGATCAGGTACCTTTAGGGCAGTTACAGCATCTATTCTCTCGATGGAGGTCATCGTCATTTACGACAACCACTCCTTTGCCATTCGCACAGCGTCTATGGCTGTGCTGCCATAGGCATCGGCTCCGACACTTCGCGCAACGGTCTCATTTGTCGGCCCTCCGCCCACCATTACCTTCACTTGGGCCACCTTTGACCTTCGAATTAGCTCGATGGTGTTTTTCATAGGGTCAAAAGATGTGGTCATCAAGACGGACATGCCGACAACTTTAGCCTCTTTGGAAATTATTCCATCCAAGAATCTTTCAGCGGGAATGTCGACGCCCAAATCGAGGACATCGAAACCTGCCGTTTCGAGACTCATCACAACAATATTCTTGCCTATGTCGTGAACGTCTCCCTTGACAGTCCCAATCACAACTGTGCCCAATGACTTAGTGGTGGAGTCCCCTGTGATCCGGGGTTTCACAATTTCAATTGCCTGCTTGAATATCTCACCAGCCATAATGAGGTCTGTCAGGAACAAGTTCGAGCACGAGAACTGTTTTCCCACCTCCTCAACGCCCTTCCTCAACTCCTCGATTATCGAGTAAGGATCTCGCCCTTTTTTCAGCAGGTCTCTGACTAACCGAAGCGTTGTCTCTTCCTCTATTCTGGCAATCGATTCAGCAATGCTCACCGTTGTTTTGTTCCCTCCTTTTCAACTCCTCAATCACTGCGTTCCACCATTCGTCAAAAGTCCGGAGACGCTTCGCATTCTTCCCGAATACCAGCTTCGTTAGCGACTCTACGTACTTTTCGTCATTGTTCAAGGAGCCGATCACGCTTGTTTGCGCGTTGAGACCAAGATTGATTATCAGCGTTCCGCACATTGTCAAACGTAGGTGCGACAAGCAAAGGATAAATCAGCACCGCAGGGCTGCCATCGCAAATTGCAGAACGAGACCTGGGACGACACGTATGAACTCTGTTTTGGATGAGATAAGAACCTGCGTAATTGACATACGCATCACTGAAGTCCGTGACCTTGTAAAGAAGGGGATCGACGCAGGCATCCCAGCGTATCAGATTTTCACGGAATGCATCACCAAAGGAATGGGTATTGTTGGGCAGAAGTATGAAGATGGGGAATATTTTCTCTCCGAGCTACTCGGTGCGGCCGAAGTCGTAAATGAAGCGATGACTGAGCTCGGACCGAAGCTGCAGGACACAACGATGGATTGCATCGGTAAGGTCGTGCTCGGAACCGTGAGGGGGGATATGCATGACATTGGCAAGAACATTGTCAAGATGCTGATGACCTCAGCCGGGTTTGAAGTATTCGATCTCGGTGTTGATACTCCGCCCGAGAAATTCGTTGAGATGGGGAGAGAGGTCAGAACCAACGTTTTGGCCATGTCGGCCCTGCTGACCACGACGATGGGTGAAATGAAGATCGTCATGGACGTACTGCAAAAGAGCGGACTTCGTGACAGTATCAAGGTCATAATCGGCGGCGCCCCAATATCAGACGAATACGCACGAGAGATCGGTGCCGACGCGGCGGCAAAGGATGCTGCAGTTGGGGTTCGGATCTGCAAGGAATGGGTCGGTAAGGCGTAAGATGGCCGAGATGACACCGAGGGAGAGATTTCGCGCTACGATGAAGTTCGAAAAACCTGACAGGCTCCCATGGTACGAATGGCCATATGACGAAGCCGTTTATTTCTGGATCAAACAAGGTCTGCCGCTCGATGAAATAAGGTCATATAGGCAGATCCCAGAAGTGCAAGGAGCTCTGACTTATTCGACTGAACGTGCGATGCTTGACGTCAGCAAGTATTTCGGCTTTGAGAGTTTCTCGCCAGAAGACTTCACCGTCATCATAGACCAGTCACCAATACCACGGTTCTACTGCAAGACTCTCGAGGAAGCAGAGAGGTACACCCTTATTCGGTCAGTTGATGGGACGAAGAAGAAGATCACAAAAGGCGAAACGTTCTCCATGCCCATGTGGGTTGATTGGCCCGTCAAATCAATCCAAGACTGGAATGAACTCAAGAAACGTCTCGACCCCAAGGACCCTCGTCGATACCCTAAGGAGTGGCGGGATCAACTTGTCGAATTCTGTCAAGAATCCAAGTATCCGATCGTAATGTGGCTCAACGGGTTCTTCATGTTGGGCAGGACGTTCATGGGCACGGTTCAGTTCCTTTCTGCTTTCTACAAGGATCCAGCGCTTCTGAAAGACATGACAGACTTTCATGCTCGTTTCACCGTTGAATGCATTAGAGAAGCGGTTGAGGAACTGAAATCGAACATAGATTATGTTGCCATAGGAGAGGACATGGCGTACAAGGCGGGCCCCCACATCTCGCCCACGCTCTTCAAGCAATTCATGTTACCAGGTTACAAGAAGATAACGAGTTTCCTCAGGCAGAACGGAATCGAGAACATCTTTGTGGATACAGACGGCGATATTCGTCGATTGCTTCCCCTGATGCTAGAAGGTGGAGTCAATGGTATCCTGCCAGTAGAAGCTGCGGCAGGCGTAAATGCGGTGGAGCTTCGAAAGGAATATGGCAGATCACTCAAGATGATAGGAAACATAGACAAGCGAGTCCTGTTCGCGGGTAAGACGGCGATAGAGAAAGAAGTCAATGCGAAGGTTCCCGCCCTAAAGGAGGCTGGCGGATACATACCCATGATAGACCATGTCATTCCGCCGGGTGTCCCGCTTGAGAACTTCAACTACTACGCAGAATACATCAAGAAGTTGCTGTAACCTCAACCTGCATTCTTTGTGGGGTAGCCGATGGCACAGACTTCCACCAAAATCAAGATTATCCGATAAGGAACGGCAGTCAACCAGAAGTCAGCATGTAGTCTTTGATCCTTCCATCACCAACGGTGATCAGCGCTCCTCGCAGGACACCTTCAGAATATTCGCTCCCAGGATTCACACATAGTGTTCTGCCTACTTTGCAAATGCCTCTTGACTCGTGAATATGTCCGTGCAACCCTAGGAGAGGTTGACTCTTTTCGATCGCATTACGTACTGATTTGCTCCCGACGGGGATCTCGTGAGGTTTTCCATCCCTCATCACTTGAACCACTTCGTCACCGTGAACCTCTAGTTCATACGCGGTGTCGATACCGGTGCCGTATGGAGGCACATGTAGGTTGAAGATGCAGTTCTTCATGTCTTGGACTTGGGACAGCATGGAAGTTATTTTGGTTTCGAGCTCTTCTTCGCTGATATCTCTCGGGCATCCCCATGGGGTGATGTTGCTGTGGCCGCTGCTTAACATCTCATGCTGATCATCAATTCGTATGACTTTGCCCTCGGGATTGGTGATAACATTGGATTTGTTTAAAATGGGTTCGATTTCATAGGGATCGTCGTTACCTCCCGTTATGTAGATCTTCTCGCTGGTATCTCTGAAACGTTCTTCGGCTATTCCGATCCATCTTTGCAAAGTATCGAGCATCAAGCGTCTGAAGAGGGTATTCATCTTAGCCTTGTCTTTTCCTAGATCCTCCGCTTCTGACGGATCAGTGTGGTACGGGTAGTAGCCATTCATACGAATGCCCGTCTCAATTCGATCCAAATCCGCTCTGTTCTTCAATGTAAGCTGGCGTCCAAGATATCGGCACTTGAAGGTTCCATCGGGCTGCCGTATGATAGGGACCACAATCTTTCCTGTCATGTCGCCGCCGAGGATCAGAACGTCAGCTTGGTAGAATTTCTTCGCGCTAAGAAATTTCTTGAAGCACAGTTCCGAACCATGAACGTCCGTAGCGAAGAAGACCTTTGTATCAACCAATAACTACAGCTCCGTTTGGAAAAGTCGATTTGATCCGCATCTAAAGATTCCGTCCCACTATCAATGAGTAAAGCAATTCTATCCCGCGCCATAGTCATGCTGAGTTCTTCGTGCTGTTAGGACCAAATCTTTTGTCGCTTCTGTAAGCCTTCGGAGTGAAAGAACAGAAAAATTGGAAAAGGGTGGAAAAGAACGGGGATCTACTCGGGCGGTATTTCTTTGAATGCTAGCCTGATGTCGACGCCTTTGCTCTTCTGGTATGCTCTGCTCACTAGGTAGATGACTGCTGCTATGATGAAGATGCCGAATGTAGCGACCCATGTTTGCCATGCATAGGCTCCTGACCAGTTCCAGCCTGGGTCATAGAAGAGTTCGTATGCGAACAGCAGTTCTGGGATAATTATTCCTATGCCGCACAGGGACAGCACGGGAATGCCGCCGACTCTGTAGTTCACTGGCGACGCTTCGAAGAGGCTTCGCTGTTTGTATGGGAAGATTATGGCTACTATGCCGAAGATGATCCAGACAATTATGTTGACGAATGCTGTCCAGAAGACCGAGAAGAACACAGGTCCATAGGCTAGCCAAGCGCCGAAGAACGCGGCTATTACGGCTGCAATTATAACTGATTTCCACGGAGTGTTGAATTTCTTGTGGATGTCTGAGAGTGACGCAGGCACAACTCTGTCGAATGACCATGCAAAGATGCATCGGGAAATTCCTAGGAAAACTACTGGGATCAGCATCAGTTGGGCGACGAAGTATGAGATCCCAATCAGCGCGATGATTGCTGGACTGTCTGAACTGACTTGTGCCAAGAAAATTAGCGTTGGAAACGCTGGGTAGATCTGTAGTTGATCACGCATGACCTCGTAGACGAACGAGAATGAGTAGAAGAATTGGGTACCTATATTAGTGTAGACGAGGACCGCGCTAATCGTCGCGAGGATCACAGCTATGATGAGGCAGCCGAACATTGCGATGAGTTGTGAACGCTTGGGGGTCTTCGCTTCTCCTGACACATACGCTGAGTAGAAGACAGAGTATTGATAGCCCCAGTAGAAAGTCGGCAGCGATCCGAGTATGCCCGCCCATGTAATCGTTGGGTAAGAGCCGAGGAAACTCTCCAAGTCTGCCGTTCTTATGATGTAGTTGTAGTAATCTGGGTCTCCTCCGAGTTTTGCAGCGAACTCATTCATCTTGGCGGCGAAGACCTCTTGAGGGGTCATCGCTATGATGCCGTACAGAAGTGGAACACCAATCAGACTGATGATGAACATTATGAGGAGCATTGTTCCGTACCGCCTTGGCCTGAGTACAATGGTAAGTATTCCAAAGACCGCCATGAGCACAACGAAGGAAGCGATGATCCAGTTGATGTCCGTTGTCTGATACGAAAGTTGGACTAGGCCAGGATCGTTTCCCTTGACCCCCATAGCCAAAAATGTGTCTGAGAGGATCGGGTTTAGTGCAACTATGATGTAGACACCAACGTAGTAGAGGTATGTTAACGCCATCGCGAAGTTACAGATGAAGCCTAGAACAGGGCTGAGCGAACGTGACATATAGACATACTCGCCTCCAGCTCTTGGCATTGTGGCCGAGAAGAGCCAGTAGGCCAAGAGAAAAGGAATCGTCACGACTGCCCATAGAATAGTGGGGACGATTAGCTCAGCGTCGGGGCGAGCAGAGGCATTGAATGCCAGGAAATAAACAGGGAAGATTGTGATGAAGCCAGAGCCCACGTTAATGAGAAGTAAGTGTAGCCACGAGAATTCTCGAACCATTCCACTTGCTTTTCTTACGTATACCGAAGATGCCAATCTTCTTCAGTTCGAGATGTCTCGATTTAGCGGCTTAAAAGAATGTGTAAGACAAACCTCCGACATACCGTCGGTGCAAAGTTTCGAGCGCTCGTAATTCTGAATCGCGAGCCATCATGCCGAAGTTGTGTTCGGACTACCTGCCACTTTCTTCGACCTCGTTATACCAGACTTTCGATTCCCCGATCTTTGCTCGCATCTTCCATTTCATGCCCTTTGGTTGGTCTTGCATGACCGTTAGTATACTCTGAATCTTGTTGTCCACATCTGACCGGTCTTCAGCAGTCAACACGTCGTAATTACCTAAGCGCTCTCTAATTGTTTGAAGGTTCTTTTCTACAGTATGATAAAATCCCCAGTCGCTGGAAAGCACGCGCGCAATCCGCTTGATGTCCACTCCACTTTCGCCGAGGCTGTGCTCGCGCAGCAAGATGATTACGTCGTTGATGTCCTTTTCATTGATTTTGACTATCTGCGTCTTTTCCAAGAACATCTCGGGCAAAGGTATCGTGAGGTTCTCGCCCTCTAACCGTCCGCGAAAGTCGATCTCGTGACACATCCTGAGTTTATCTAAGAATACGTCGACGTGAATCTTCTTCTCAGGGTGCTCCGCGATAATGCGATCGTCCGGTGCACCAAGCGACAACGCGAGCAGGTGAGAACTGTCAAAACCTTTCGAGGCGAGTATGTCATGGACTTTGTCACGGTGTTTGCCGTACGTGACAAGATCTATGTCGGTTAGAACTCTCCCGAAACTCTCGTGCCAATGAGAGTATGTGGGACAACGGTTGATGAAGGCGAGCGCGCCTAACAGGCGCAGGGGAACATTTCGTGCATTTCCGGCCTCCACCAATTCGTATGCATGCTGTAGAAGCTTCTCGCGAAACTCTGACTCTGAAGTCTGATTCCCCAAATTGGTCATGACCTAGATGAAGCCAAGCTGAATAAAGCTCGTTCTCTCAGAACCGCTCAGCGTTCCATTTCGAAGCTTGAGGGCGACCCATGTGCGCAACTACATCAGGACAAGACAAAGTGACCTGAGAACTCTCGCCCTCGCTAGCTGATTCATAGTCACGAAGTCTTTCCGTCCTCGTATTCCTTGATGATGGCGTCCAATTTCGCGCTGGTTTCTTTGTCGATGACTTCTCTGTGTTCTGACAGGATCTTCTTCGTTCTCTCTCTGGCTAGCTCAGGTAGAGTCTTCGATCCCTTCTCGACCCAATCTCCTCTTGACCTTCTGTCTTTGAGTTTAGGCATGTAGTCTTCCTTCAGGAAATGCTCCCGCGTGTGCTTATCTGCGAAGAAGTTGCCCCCAGGCCCAGCTTTCTTGATCACGTCTACAGCGAGTGTGTCTTCGTTGACCTCGAATCCTTCCAAATATCGATTGACCTCCCCAAGGATTTCGTCCATAACTATAGCCTGAGGTAGCGAACTTGACAAGAGGTTCTCCATCCAACCGCCAACACCGTGTATGATGTCGGGTCCCGAAAGCGCGGCCATGATAGTCGTAAGTGCCTTCTCGTAACCAGCCTGTTCGTCTTCAGCCTTTGACTCAGTTCCGCCGCCAACAGATATGATCGGAAGCTCGTAATATCGGCAAATCGACGCGCTAGCGGCGGCTATGATAGCTGACTCGGGTCCTCCGCTCACGAACGCCCCAAACTTCTGGTCCAAAATCGAACCGTAACAACCGTAAATGAAAGGCGCTCCAGGAGATATAATCTGAGTCAAAACGAGGCCCGCGACGATATCGGCATTTTGTACTACCAATGTTCCTGCGAGGGTTGCAGGCGAGCTTGCTGATGCTTGCGGCAGATCCCAGTATGCTACCGGAATGCCGTGTTGGCATAGCGCTATCATAGCGTCTGCGACCACATCGTGCATCAATAAGGGTGGCGTTGCCGTGAGCTGTCCAGTTAAGATTGGCCTTTTCCGAACGTCTTCCGCTGCGCAGTTCATTACGGCTGCGGCCATGGCTACCATTCCTGAAACCCCAGTGCCACCATAGCTCTCAATGATGATGTTCTTTCTCGTGTTAGAGAGCATGGCGCGTGTGATGTACAACTCTAGATTCTTCGCGGTCATCATGACGTCCTGAGGTATCTGTTCCGCCATGACCGCGTGGATATTGTCAAGCGCCTCGTATACACCTGCCATCTGTTCCAAATCTCGCAGTGTTACAGACCTTTTCTCTCCTGTCTGCACATCAAGAGTGAATGGGCAACCGTACGAGTTAACGAAGTGAACCTTTCCGATCCCGCAGGTTATGTCGTAGCCGGTTTTCCTTGAGTAGAGGCGGACCCTATGTGGCGCTTTCTGGAGAGCTTCCTCTACGAGCCACGTGGGAATTTTCACGAGTTGTTTCTTATCATCGACTATGGCTCCGGCGGATGCATAGTACTTACGTGCGCCCTCGTGGTGGACCTTGAGCCCTACCTCGTTCAGCACTTCAAGGGATGCATCATGGATCTTCACGACCTCTTCCCGCGACAGCAGCTCAAGAGGAGGGTACCGCAGTGAGACACCGACCATTTGTGCGATCTCAGCTCCTGTGCGCGACCAATGTTTTTGCTACGTCAACGGCATTAGATGCGTCTCGGCCATAGCCGTCTGCACCAATCTCGTCAGCCCACTTCTGGTCTGTAGGGGAGCCTCCTATCATGGTCCTTGTTCCAACATTCTTGGTCTTCAGGGCCTCTACGATCTTTTTCTGATTCGGTTTCGTTATTGTCATGAGGCATGAGAGACCGACAATGTCAACTGGAGCGCCCGCCCTTGATCTCGATTCGATTTTGTCTATGATCGCATCTGTAGTTACGTCCACACCCATGTCGAGTACTTCGAACCCTGATGCCGACAACGTTGCGCAGCAAAGGTTCTTGCCGATATCGTGTATGTCCGCCTCGACGGTTGCCATGAGCACAGTACCTGCGTTCCTTACCTTCATCTCGTCCTTTCTGGTCGACACTAAAGGCAGGACGAGGCGCATGCCCGATTTCATCGCCTCGGCAGCCATCATAAGATCGGTCAAGAAAAATTCTTGCCTACCGAAGGCATCTCCAGCAGCTCGCACGCCCTTGGACAATTGGTCAATCACCTTCATCGGATCAATCCCGCGAGAGATTGCTTCCTGAGTGAGATCATGGCTCTTCGTGTCGTCGCCCGTATACACAGCCTTTGCTATGTTTTCGAGAAGCGCGTCCTCAGACAAACCTCATCTGGAACGTAGCGTTCAGGGAAGGTTCCGATAAATAGTTTTGGACCCTTTGTCTCGGTTGGTTGAGCAAAGTTTGTGCGGTTCTGCTTCTGTGAGTAGCCAGGCTTTTGTTGACTACATGATTTGCAATACTCGCATGACTCCTGTCAAAGCGGTCTGACAGGATTTGTGAAAAGAGAACCGTCAGCATCATTTATGAATTCAAATTGCCGAATTCGCTTCGGTTTCAAATGCTAAGGCTCAACCGAGAACACAAGACGTTCCAAATTGGCAGTGTAAGAATCGGCGGCGTGCCAGGCCAAGTGCCAACCGTACTCATTGGGTCGATGTTCTATAATAAGCATAGCATCGTCGAGAACGAGTTAACTGGGGAGTTCAACCGCGAACAGGCTCAGACATTGATCAAAAAACAGGAAGAACTGTCTGACAAGACCGGAAATCCCTGTATGATCGACGTTGTCGGATCCACGACAGAAGCTCTTAGTCGTTATGTGGATTTTGTATCTGGCATTACTCAAGCACCCGTATTGTTCGACGGAGTGACAGCATCAGTCAGAGTAGGCGCCCTCGATCACATAAGAGAAGTTGGACTGACCGACCGAGTCGTTTACAATTCTATTGTTCCTGACGCCAAGCCAGACGAGTTGGAGAAGATCAAGACGGTGGGTATAGAGAGCTCGATCTTGTTGGCCTTGAATACAAAAGAGTTCACTTCCCAAGGGAGAGTCAAGGCGACCAGAGAGCTCTTGCCGATAGCGGCTAAGGCGGGAATCAAGAAGCCTCTCATTGACACGGCGGTGGTGGACATACCAAGTCTAGGAATGGCCTGCCGCGCGATCCAAGACCTTCGGACGGAATTCGGGCTCCCTGTGGGGTCCGGCGCCCACAACGCAATAGACACATGGAGGGGACTGAAGAAGAAGATGGGGATCCAAGCTAGGGAGTCTAGCATATCAGCTGCATGCACGATGACTATTGCAGCGGGGGCAAATTTCATACTGTATGGTCCTATCGAGAGCGCAGAGATCCTCTTTCCGGCTGTGGCTATGGTTGATGCAGCCTTAGCGCAGGTAGCAAGAGAAGAAAAACTGACGGTTGACCGAGCCCACCCGTTATTCAAGATAGCCTAGCCCGCAAGAGACGCTTCCACTTCAGCAGCCTATGCGTTGAGCGCTCATACCCTACTGTGGAACGAGTTGAATCCTATCAGGACGGTTCCTCGATCCATCTCGTCTGCAGGCCAACCCGCATACCTCTTGATGTAGATGTCCGTGGTTGGGGACAAAGTGGCTGAAACCACATCATAGA
>Ga0315268_10000685_pt1 | contig 39260 bp, 34 predicted proteins | sample C1_top_MG_FD_204535 | JGI IMG/M metagenome (GOLD analysis project Ga0315268, IMG submission 204535) | Sediment microbial communities from Yellowstone Lake, YNP, Wyoming, USA - C1_top | ecosystem: Environmental > Aquatic > Freshwater > Lake > Sediment | place: USA: Wyoming | collected 2017-08-01
GTGAGCCAGGTAGGGCCGAGCTGCCGCTTGGCCCAAGTATCAGGGCGGCGCAGCAGCGCCGCCTTACCGGGTGCATGGTCCCCATGGGCCCCCAGAGTGGCGTCCGGACCGCCCAAGAGACCTGGCCGACAGGCTCCTGGTGCGCCACCCACCGCGGCGCTCGCTTCGGCGCGCGGAATTCATTCCGCTGCGGCTTCGACCGCGCGCCGAAAGGGGTTCACATTGGTGGAACTGCTGGTGGTCATCGCCGTGATCGCGCTGCTGATCGCCCTCCTGTTGCCCGCGTTAACCCAGAGCAAAGCCGCCGCCCAACGCCTCCGCTGCGCCAGCAACCTGCGGCAATTGGGCCTGGCCGCCCAGATGTATTGGGACGAGAACGGCGGTTACACTTTCCGCTACCGCGGCGCGGCTGCCAACGATGGCGACATCTATTGGTTCGGCTGGCTGGCGCGCGGCAGCGAAGGCGCACGCGCCTTCGATCCGACTTATGGCGCCCTGTACCCTTACCTGGGCGGGCGCGGCGTGGAGTTGTGCCCGTCGCTAAACTACGCCCTGCCCGACTTCAAACTCAAAGCACGGGGCGCGGCCTACGGCTACGGGTACAATCTGCACTTGTCCGCGCCGCTGGGCCAGCCCACGGTGAACTTGAGCCGCGTGAGCCGGCCTACGGAGTTAGCCGTGCTGGCCGACGCCGCGCAAGTCAACACGTTTCAGCCGCCCGCCTCGCCAGAGCATCCAATGCTGGAGGAATTCTACTACGTGAACACCAACGAGCCGACGGCCCACTTCCGCCATCAGCGGCAGAGGGCCAACGTGCTTTTCTGTGACGGGCACGTCGCGGCTCAGAAACCCATCCCTGGCTCGTTGGACCCGCGCCTGCCCCGCCAGTGCATCGGCCGGCTGCCGGCGGAGTTGCTCGTCGTGCCCTGATTGCCTGCCCCCTCACCTCAATGCTCTCCCCCGATGGGGGAGAGGAGATGCCGTGACGCCGCGTGTCCTCATTCCCCCAAGAAGGGCTTCCAGTCAGGAATCCCATGGCCGTTGCGGATGAACCTGGTCACCGGCATTTCCGGCACGGGCTGGGGCCGGCGAATCAGCCGCAAGCCGGCTTCTTCCGGGAGGCGGTCGCCTTTGCGAGCGTTGATCTGGCGGCTGGCCCAGACGCAGTTTTTCCAGGTCGTCTTGCCGCCGCGCGAGCGGGGCACCACGTGGTCAATGTTGCCTTCGTTGGGGGCGAGCACCACTCCCGTGTACTGGCAACGATTGCTGTCCCGCTCACGAATGCTGTTGGCGGTCAGCTTCGGGCGCCGCTTGGGCACCTTGGCAAAGCTGGCCAGCACCATCACCGTGGGGAGCCGCACCGGCCCCCGGACGGTGCGGACGAACCGGTCCTGCGGCCGGATCGACAGCCGAAGCCATTCCTCCCAACGGACTGGGCGGATGAGGTCTTGGCCCTCGATGTCCAGGCCGGTGGCCACGCCGGTCATCATCTGGCAAAAGGCCTCGGCGGGCGTGCGCACGCCGATGGCCTGCCAGTTGCGGTTAAGCACCAGCACCGTCGCTTGGTTCAACTTGTCGCTCATATCACTTCCTGGCGGCTGCTCGTTGCGCCAGCCGCCGCCTGTGCGCGGCCCGCTGACCGCGCCACACTGTGGTGTTTGTTCTTTGTTCCCCTTCTGAGTGTGGAATGCGGAGTGCGGAGTGGCACCGTGACGGCCGTCCATTCCGCATTCCGCACTCCGGACTCCGCACTAATAAGTTCCCCGCAATTGCCTGACGCGCAGGCTTGGTGGCAGGCCGCCCCGGTGCCGCCCCGGGCAGGCCGAGTTTTGGAGACTCGACTGCACGGCTGGTGCGCGACCTCTGTTCGTCTGGCGCCAGATAGCCCCCAGCGCAAATCGGGCTCCAGCAATCAGCATGGCGCTCTCACGTGGACTTGCACCACGAACCTTCTCCTTCGCAGGGAGACGTGCATTGCTCTTACACCTTGAGAGCCGTTTAAGTGCGGAGTGCGGAATTCGGAGTGCGGAATGGCTGCCCCCGCATTCGGACATTCCCCATTCCGTAATCCGCACTCCGCATTCCCCACATCCCTTGGCCGAATCGGCAATCGGCAATCGGCAATCGGCAATTCCTTCCGCTCCGCGATCCGCACTCCGCATTCGGCACTCAAGATCTGGTCGGAGCGGTGAGAGTTGCACTCACGACCCTCTGCTCCCAAGGCAGATGCGCTGCTGCCGCGCTACGCTCCGGGGTTTGCGCGAGGAGTGGCGGGAGTGATGGAGCGCGCCGACGGGGCGGCGTCACCCCATCACTCCGTTTCCTCGTAGGCCGAATTCAGTTGCCGGGACCTGGGTTAGCCCCGGCAAGGATTCCGCAATCGGCTGGCATCGGTCTGCCCGGCCAAAGGCAGGCGGTCGCGCCAGCCGCGCTGAGTTGGTTCGCCCGCGCTGAGTCCGCCCCCACTGCCGGCGGGGGCGTGGCTTCCGGCTGCCTGATGGCCACGGCGTATTGGTCGGCCTGCCAAAACACCAGGGGCACCCGGCAGGGGCCCGCGAGGCCGTTGGTCAAGCGCGGCTGCTGTTGGATGTAGTTCGTTTTCATGGCGATTCCTCCTTTGGGTTCGCGCGCTGAGGACGGCACGCAGCCGCCTTGGCGCGGGGACGGATTTGATAGACGCGGTTCGGTTTGTAGCTCCGGCGTGGGAGCAACTGGCTCTGGTAACGTTGGGTATTCTTCATGGTTCTCCTTTCGTTGAGTCCGCAGAAACGAGTTGGCGCAGCCCGGCGCACGCGCGGGCAGACCCGGTTCTGCGGACGGTTTAGCCGAGGGTGGCTGGTGGGAGACGCTGGTAATGCTCCAGTTCGTCGCTTCCGGTCTTGTTTGGTGACACCCGATCTACAGTCGGGCGACCGGATCGTCTCCCGAGGTGACTATTGGCAAAGTGGAGCGGCTGCCGGGAATCGCACCCGGACCTTCTCCCTGGCAAGAAGACATTCTGCTCTTAGACCACAGCCGCTTTAGGAACAAAGAACAAACACCTTCGCAGTCGGTCAGCTCTGCGGCCACAGGTCTTTCACGGTGGTCGTTTCGGTGTTTAGGGGCACACCTCCCCCGAAGCCCTTTAACTGTAAAACCCAGCTCGAACACCTGGGCGTGCTTTTGGCGGCGCGACCGCCCTGGCTGTCGCCGCCGCCGGTCAATCTCGCCTGAATGTGGTCTTGCATCACTCGTATGTCGTCAGCTTCTGGTTCACAGGCTCTTTTCCTTTCGTTCGTTGCTCTGCAATTCATCCACTCATGTTCACTCCAACAAAAAACCCTGCTTACTTTCGGGTAAGCAGGGTCGGCGAAAACCTTTTTCTCTCTTCCTCACCCGCTTACCCACGGACCGTCGTTTTTGACCGCGCCAAAGCAGCGACCGTGCGACAGACTCAGCGCAGCCAAACAACGACGCGGCGACCACCCACGCCGGGTCGCTGTTGCGGCCCGCGTCGTAGTCTCCTGCGCTGGCATGTATTGCTTCCGTCTCATCAAATCACGCAACGCAAGATACAGCCGACCGTCGGAGTCGTCAACAACTTTTTTTGTGCGGGGCCGCGGCTCGGCGCCAAACGGTTCATTCTGCTTGCGGCGGCCCCCCGTGCCGGTGCCGCCGAATCAAGCTGCGGCCAGGGCCGGGGCGGGTTCGCGCGGGGCGCTCAGGGCCGCTAACTCCTCCAGGCGTCTTTGCAGGGCGCGCTGGGATGGCAGGCCGACGATGGTGTCCAGCACCAGGCCACCCTTGAAGAGCATCAGCGTCGGCACGCCGGTAATGCCGAAGCGGTCGGCCAGCTCGGGAGCGTTGTCCACGTTGACTTTCACGAATTTGAGTTGGCCGTCGTATTGGCCGGCGAGGCTGTGCAGCATCGGGGTCAACATGCGGCAGGGACCGCACCAGGGCGCGTAGAAGTCCGCCACCACAGGCGTGGCCGCCTTCAGCACTTCCTCGTCGAAATTGTCGGTTCTGATTTCGGTGATGTTCGTCATAATGTCTCGTATTCGTTCGTTACGTTGCGGAGAGAACTGAGCCGCGAAGCCGAAAAAGGTTACAGTTGCGCCAGGCTTTACATTGAGCGTCAAGGCGGGTTGGAATCGGGGCGGCCCGCGGGAGCGCAGAATTCATTCAGCGCCTGGCCTTAGTCAGAGTCTTGGCGGAATGAACTCCGCGCGCCGGAGGCAACGTTCCGGCGAAGTGGAATAGGCGCTGCGGAAGAACTGATACGGAAATGCATTCAACGCACGGCGAGTCTCCCCCTCACCCCGTCCCTCGCCCCCAATGGGGGAGAGGGCGCCCGCAGGGCGGGTGAGCGGGATTAGTGTTGCGGGGGATGCAAGTTAGTATGAGACAGGGATGGGACGCATGAAAAAGCTGCTCAAGGTTTGCAGATGGGTAATCGGCGGATTCGCGGCGTTGGCGCTGGCCGGCTTGGTCGGCGGGCTGAGCGGTCTGGACTGCCGGCCATATTTCAGGACGCCCTATTACACCCTCGCCACCACGCGATTGGGGGCGCTGGCCACCAACCGGGCCATCATCGCTGGCCCGCTGGAAGCCGGGTTTGGCAGAGCGCCGTTGACGCCGCTCTTGAACGCTGCCCAGGAAGACCCGGCCAAAGGGCAATTCAAGGCTGTTCCGCTGGCCGGCTACGGAGCGCGGCGCGGCCGCCCGGCCAGCGGCACGCACGATGAGTTGTTCGCGAAGGCCGTGGCGTTCAAGGTGGACGGGCAGACGGGCGTGATCGTGAGCGCCGACGCGCTGATCATCCCGCGCGAGGTGGCTGAGGCCGCCGCCGCCCAATTGCAGCGGGAACTCAAGCTCGCGCGCCCGGCGTTGTACTTCGCGGCCACGCACACGCATTCAAGCCTCGGCGGCTGGGGCCAGGGCGCAGTAGCCGAGGCGTTTGCAGGCAAGTTTCAGCCCGGCGTGCGCACGTGGTTCGCGCGCCAACTGGCTGCGGCGGCGCGGGCGGCGGTGGCGGACCTGAGGCCGGCCAGCTTCGGCCACGGCAGCTTTGCGGCGCCGGGCCGGGTCCGCAACCGGTTGGTGGGCGCCAAAGGCAAAGTGGACGACGAGTTCAGTTTCGCGCTGGTGAAGCAGGCCGATGGCGACCTGGCCACGCTGGGCGTCTTTGCCGCCCATGCCACCGTGCTGCCCGACCGGGTGATGGCCTTCAGCGGCGATTACCCAGGCTATTGGCAGCGGGCGATTGAGCGGGCGACGGGCGGCCTGGCCCTGTTTCTGGCCGGCGGTGTGGGCAGCCACGGGCCAGTGGCGGACGCACCCGAGTTCGCGGGCGCCCAGAACTTGGGAGAATCGCTCGCGGCAGAAGTCCTCCGGCGCTTGCCTGAAACGCCCATGACCAACCGGATCGCCTTCGGCGTGCTGGGATTGACGGTGGCGTTGCCCGAACCCCATGCGCGCGTAACGGACGGATTGCGCCTGCGCCCTTGGCTGGCTAGGCGCCTTTTGCCCGTCAGCGACCACACCATGCTCCAGGCCTTTCGGCTGGGCGGCTCAATTTGGCTTTCGACCCCTTGCGATTTCAGCGGCGAACTGGCGCTGGGCATCAAGGACTTCGCGCGGGCGCGGGGCTGGCAGGCGGTGGTTACGAGTTTCAACGGCGACTACGTCGGCTACGTGATCCCGGCCCGCTACTACCACCTGGCCGGTTATGAGCCGCGCACGATGTCGTTCTTCGGCCCGAACGTGCCTGACTACTTCGACGAGCTGCTGCGCAGCCTGGCTACGTTGGCCTGGCAGGAGCCGGCGCAGTCTGCTCTGTCTCCATGAACTGCTTCGTTGGTAGTCCGCTGCTTGGTCGTGGGGCAGACTGGAGGTCTGCCCCACACGGGCCTGCACCAGGTTGCCTTGGACGCTCGCGCCAGCCTCAAGGCGCGGCTGCTCCGCTGTTCTGAGCGGCAGGCGCTGCCGGGCGCCGCGAACTGAGCCAATAGACGGGCAGACCAAGGAGCGCAATGGCGAGCGTGGCCGCGGCAATCCGCGGTTTGTAGGCCACCGAGCTATAGATCAGAAAGCCACACACCGCGGCAAAGAGCAACGTGGTGAATGGATACCCCGTCACCCGGTACGGGCGCGGTGTGGCCGGTTCCTTCGCGCGGAGAACCATCACCGCCAGGCTGCTGGCCAGATAGAACGAATAGACCGCCGGCGCGGTGTAAAGAATGGTGCTCACGAAGGAGCCGAAAATGAGGATCAAAGCAATGGCGATGGCGCCTTGCAGGATCAGGGCGGCCACGGGCGTGCCAGTGCGCGGATGCCATTGGCCCAGCAGGCGAAAGACCCGATGGTCGGCCCCCACCGCGTAGGAGATGCGCGCTCCGGCGAAAATCAGGCCATTGACGGCGCCCAGCGCGGAAACACTGACGAGGGCGCTGATCATTCTGCCGCCGAGCGCCGGGAACACCGTCGCCACCGCGTCCGCCGCCACGGCCTTCGACTTGGCCACGCCCGCGTAGCCCAACGTGTAAAGGAACGCCCCGTTGACCAAGAGGTAAAGGACAGTCACGGCCACCGTCCCCAGCGCCAACGCCCGCAGGATGTTCCGGTTCGGGTCCTTCACCTCCGCCGCCACAAAAGCCATTTCGTTCCAGCCGCCAAACGTGAACAGCACGAAGATCAGCGCCACGCTGGCCGGCAGCGGTTGGACGGCCCCGGGACTGCCGCTTGCGCGCGAAGCGAAAAGGGCCACGCCTACAATGGCTAGCAATCCCGCCGCTTTGATCGTTGTGAGCGAGTTCTGCACCCACTTGCCCGCGCGCACGCCGGCGACGTTAATCATGGTCAGCGCCAGCACCGCCGCCACGGCGAAGATTTGCTGGCCGTACGGCAGCGGCGTGCCGGCAAAAGGGTCGCCGATGGCGCGGGCGTAGGTGGCGAAGGCGAAGGCCATCACCGCGATGTCGCCCGGCCGCACAATGGCCAGTTGGAGCCAGCCGAACAGGAACCCCGCCCAGCGGCCATAGGCGCGGCTCAGATAGACGTAGTCGCCGCCCTCCTGCGGATACGTCGTGGCCAGTTCAGCGTACCCAAGGGCGCCGCAGAGCGAAAGCAGTCCCCCGGCAATCCAGATGCACAGCACGCCCTGCCAACCGGAGGCGCCCCTGGCCACGTCCGGGGCCATTTGGTAAATGCCGGCCCCAATGATGATGCCGACGATCAGGCAAGTGGAATCGAACAGCGTCAGTTCTTTTTTCGGGCGACTCTCCATAGGCAAACACCGCGAAGGAAAGCCTGCCTTTGGGCGCAGAGGTTGACAACGACGAACTGACAATCGTTTGCGGCTTTGCGTGAGGAGGAGAGGATCGCCCGACGCACCAGCAAGGGCCTCACGCAAAGCCGCCAAGGACGCAAAGACGTGAAGAAAAGCTTTCTCCCTGGCGTTGTCGCGTTTCGCCTTTTCCGTTGACCCACAGCTGCACTCATGGTAGCCGATGCACTTGGGACGTTATGGAAGCCAGGAAACAGCGAGTTTTGTTGTGGGTGGTGGGTGCGTTGGCCTTGGGGGCGTTGGTCTGGCCGTTCCGAGCGTTGGTCTGGCGGGTGGCCGGGCTCACAGGCAGTCGGCTGGCCCAAACCCCCGAAAGAGCATGTGTTAGCAACATGAAGCAGGTGGATGCAGCGGCCGAGTCGTATTGTCTAGTGCACAAGCTCTCTTTCGACACGAAGATTCAGCCAGAGTGGATCGCCGGTTACTTGAAGAATAGCCGGGTCCCGCTGTGCCCTTCAGGAACGAAGCCGTACCCGCCTTTCACGGTGAACCAAGGCCCGCGGTGCCCTAATTCCGCCCAACACAACCAGACCTTCATAGCCGACACATGCCGGGGCGAGATGTTGAGTTTGTGGGAGGCCGCCATCGCCTACGCGGCAGTTGCCCGGCTGAGTTGGGATGCGAAAATTGACCCGACTGCTCCCGACGTCTTGCAGTATGCCGGCAAGGTCACCGGGGTTTGTCCTCTCGGCACCAACCCTTATGCGCCCTTCACGCTGGCGCGCGGCCCGGTGTGTCCTAACTCGCCAGCGCACAAGGCCCGAAGGGGGCCGCCTTGGGGGCGGAATCGGCACATGTTCAATGCCGACGGCACCGCCAACACGAACCTTCCGTTAAGCCGGGCCGACACCAACTTGTTTTAGGGAAACTTGACAAGAAGATGACGGCTGCGTGCGTGTGCGCGAAGCGTTTTGGACTGCGGCAGTCCCCTGCCGCTTTTGCGACCGGGCCGCGGGGAAAGCGCCAGAGGACTGGCGCACTCCAAGACCCTCCGGGCCACCCGCCGCCCGCCCCATTTTCATGACTTGTGTCACCGCCTGCGGCATCAGGTCTGGTCCGAGAAAGGCGACCCGAGAAACTACAGTCTTATGAACTGCGGACGCCCTAAGCCGGAGGGAAGCCGGCGCTCCGGCCCAAGCCGCGTTTCATCCGTGTTTCATCCGTGGCCGGGCTTCATTTTCAGCTCAGGCGCCGATGGTGAGCCGCAGGCCGTCGTAGGCCAGCTCGACGCCCGGGGGCAGCCCGGCCTGGTCCGCGTCGTGGTCCCAGTCGTGGGTGAGATGCGTGAAGAGTGTGCGCGGGGCGTTGATGCGCCGGGCGGCGGCGAGGGCTTCGTCGCGGGTCATGTGCGTGGGATGCGGCGTGGGCCGCAAGGCGTCGAGCACCGCAACCTCCACGCCGCGGACCGCTTCGAGCGCCGGCAGCGGCACTTCGCTGCAATCAGTCAGGTAGGCCAGGCGTTTGTGGCCGTCCTGGATGAACAAGTAACCGTTGGTGGTGACGCGCCCGTGGGGCAAGGGCAGCGGCACGATGCGCAGGTCGCCAAGGCTGAAGGGGCCGTCAATGAGATGCGGGTCGGGCTTGAAGTAGCCTTTGGGAATGTGCGGCGTGCTAAAGGCGTAGAGGAAGGCGCGCCGGAGCACCTCCATCGTTTGGGCGGAGGCATAGACCGGCAAAGTCCCGTCGCGCAGGTCGCAGAACCGCCGGCAGTCGTCCAAGCCCATGATGTGGTCCGCATGGCCGTGGGTGAAAACGACGGCGTCGAGCCAGCGGATGTTCTCGCGCAACATCTGGAGGCGAAACTCCGGCGTCGTGTCCACCACCAAGCGGGCGTGCGCCGTCGCCACGTAAATGGAAGGGCGGGTGCGATGGTTCTTGGGATTGGCCAGAAACGCGGGCGGATAATCATGGCCAATGATGGGCACGCCCTGGGAGGTGCCCGAGCCGAGGATGATCAATTCGAGCGACACTTTTCTTTTGCGTCAGGCTACCATAGCGGCCAGATTTAACGCCAACGAAATGTGGCGATGCTCACGACCTTGCGCATCAAGAACCTGGCCCTGGTGGTGGACCTGACCATCGAGTGGCCGCCGGGCCTGGTGGTGCTGACCGGCGAGACCGGCGCGGGCAAGTCCATCGTCCTCGGCGCGTTGGACCTGGTGCTGGGCGAGCGGGCCGACCGCGACCTGATTCGCAGCGGGGCCGACAGTTGCTCGGTGGAAGCGGTGTTCGACGTGAGCCGCTTGCGGGCGCCGTTGGCGGCGTTCCTGGAGGCCAATGGCGTGGAGCCTTGCGAGAACAGCCAACTGGTGCTCAAGCGCGTGTTCACGGCGGCCGGCGCCAACCGTCAGTTCATCAACGGCACGCCCACCACCCTTAACGTGCTCGCCGCCGTCGGCCAGTGGCTCGTGGACGTTCACGGCCCCCACGAGCATCAGTCGCTGCTGCATCCGGCACAGCAGTTGGCCATCCTCGACGCCTTCGGCAATCTGCACGAGCAAGTGGAGGCCTTCGCCGAATTCGTGCGCCGCCGCGCCAGCCTCGAAGCGGAGAAGGCGGCGCTGATTGTGGATGAAAAGACCTACATGCAGCAGCTCGACCTGCTCCGCTTTCAGGTCGGCGAAATCAACGCCGCCAAATTGCGCGCCGACGAGGAGGCCGGCTTGGAGCGCGATTATCAGCGCGCCAGCAACGCCGCCAAATTGCTGCAACTCAGCCAGGCGGCGGCCAGCCTGCTGAGCGAAGACGAGAACGCCGTGCTGAACCAAGTCGGCGCCGTGGGCCGGCTGCTCCAGGAACTGCGGCGGTTGGACCCGGAGGCCGAGCCGTTGGTGGCGTTGCTCGAGCAAGCGGCGGCCACCCTGCGCGAGCTGCCGCGCGAGTTGTCGCGTTACGCCGGACAGATTGACGTCGACCCTGGCCGGCTCCAGGCCTTGGAGGAGCGCCTCAACCTGGTCCACTCGCTCAAGCGCAAATATGGTTCGACGCTGGCCGAAGTCATCGCGTTTGGCGCGGCGGCGGCGCAGCGGCTCCAACAGCTCGAACAGCGCGACGACGAGCTGAGCCGGCTCAACCAGGAGCTGCAAAAGCTGGAAGCGGAGCTTTGGCGCGGGGGCCAGGAGCTTTCGGCCCAGCGCCGGCAGGTGATTCCCAAACTCACCAAGGCGGTCAACCAGCACCTCGCCGACCTGGGCTTCAAGCAAAGCCATTTCGACGTGGCCATTTCCACCGCCGCCCAGTCTGGCGCGGGCGCCGGCCAATTCAGTGCCACCGGGCTGGACGTCATTGAGTTCCAATTCGCGCCCAATCCGGGCGAGCCGGCGCGGCCCTTGCGCGCCATTGCCTCTTCGGGCGAACTGGCGCGGGTCATGCTGGCCCTGAAAACCGTGCTCGCCGTCGAAGACGAAGTCCCCGTGTTGGTGTTCGACGAAGTGGACGCCAACATCGGTGGCGAGACGGCTTTCGCGGTGGGCGAGAAGCTGCGGCAGATCGCCCGGCAGCGCCAGGTCTTCTGCATCACGCACCTGGCGCCAGTGGCCGCCACCACCCCGGCGCACTTCCTGGTGACCAAAGAGACCGTCGGGGGGCGCACGGTCTGCAGCGTGAAGCTGCTGGAGCACAAAGAGCGGGTGACGGAACTGGCGCGAATGTTGGGCGGACAAACGGACGCCGCCCGCCGGCATGCGGCCACGCTGTTGAAAGAATGATGCGGGGGCTGTTTCACGCCATTCAGCCGTCCGATGAAGACCACGTAAAAAGCCTGCGCCCAGAATAGCTTTCGCTGGCGCAAACTGGCTCATCGCGACGTTCTGCCACCGAGCGGAAGAAAACACTTCCCTATCAGTCCGCCGCGGGTGCAGACTCACTGACATGAATACTTCGTGTGGCCGCGCGTTCAGCCTGAGGCTTTTCGCGTTTCCGAGACACATGCGGTTGCCTCTGATCATTCTGCCACTACTCGCCGCAGGGCCTCCCCTCCTCGCCCAATCCACGAACGTGCCTCCGGCCAAGGAGCTGCGCGCCCTTTTCACCGGGGAAAACTTCGACGAATTGGAGAAGCTGCTGGCGCGCGTCTCGAAGCAAAAGCAGGCACTTGAAGGATCCCCGCCGGACCGATGGTACATTTACGGCCTACTCGACACACCCGGCACTCGCGCGCCGGAATCCGCATGGACCAATTACTCCGCGAAAATGGAACGGTGGTCGCAAGCGTTCCCCAAATCGGTCTTCCCGCGTGTAGTGCGAGCCAAGCTGCTGACGAGCTACGCCTGGGAGGCCCGTGGATCAGGCTACGCTGACACCGTTACCCAGGAGGGATGGCGTCTCTTCGAAGAGCGCCTCCGCCAGGCCCATGATATACTCGTTGAAGCGGAGAAGTTGGGCGGATCTGACCCAGAGCTCTACAGTGCCTGGATGACCGTTGCGCTGGGCTTGGGGTGGCCCAAGCCAAAACTGGACGAGCTTTTCAATAAAGGCATCGCGCTGGACCTCAATTACATGCAGCTCTACTACAACAAAGCCTATTACCTGCTTCCCCGTTGGCATGGTGAGCCGGGCGACTGGGAAGCGTTCGCCAAGGAAGTCGGGGACAAACGCGGCGGCGAAGACGGTGACCACCTATATATGCTGATCGCGCGCCGCCACGCCTGGACTGAAAAGGACGACTTCTTCAAGAACACAAAGTTTTCTTACGCGCGCATGAAGCGGGGGTTTGAGGCCCGCGCAAAACTCCGACCCAACAGCAACCTCGACCGGAACTGGTACTGCTACTTTGCGTGCCTGGCAAAGGACAAGACCACCGCTCGCGCTCTGTTTGATCAGATAGGAAGCAGTTGGGATCGTTCCGTGTGGAGCAACGAAGGCCGGTTCCGACAATGGCAGCAATGGGCGTCGCCTCGTCCCTGAGGCAGAGGCTCCCGAACTTCGGGATTTCTTGCCTGAAATCACGGCCTCTCGCCGGGCATTTGCCATCCGCTGGCTGGGGCCTGAAACCAGCCCTCCGCCCCTTCTGCTGGTCAGTCTTCATGCCGCACGCGGCACCACAAACGATGAAAATGGGATGTGCGCCGGCTCGCGCGAAGCGCCTTGGAGTGCGCCAGTCCTCTGGCGCTTTCCCCGCGGCCCGGTCGCAAAAGCGGCAGGGGACTGCCGCAGTCCATGACGCTTCGCGCACATGGACCCAACCGTCATTTTCAGGTCGGCCTCGCGGCCACCGCTCACCCGCCGGGCGTCAATACCCGGGCTTGTGCGCCGACATCAATAAGCCGGAGCCATAACCTTGCGAGGTGTTGATCGCGCCCGCAACCACTTCTGCGCGCGGCCCACGTTCTTCGCGTCGGGCGCCAGCAGCCATTGGCCGCCATCGAGGGAAGTGACGACGGAAGACCTGGCCTGGGCTGCCGCGGCGGCGGCGCCAGTCGTCGCGCCCGTCCAGTTCGTGAGGAATCGCGTTTTGTCTCCAAGTAAAAAGCTCTCGCTCAGTGTTCGCATGGCGTCGAACCTAACGGAAGGCCTGGGGAATGCCCACTGTTTAGGGTGCTTTTCCGCTGTTTTCCAACCAGCTTGCGAGGCATTGTGTCCCTGCTGGTGAATCTGGTGGCTTACGGGATGTCCACCGACGAGATACTGCGCGGAATTCATTCCGCCCGCAATTCGAGAAGCGGCTTTGGGTGTCCCCCTGTCCAATCCTTGACAATTCCTGTAAAGCGCCTAGGCTCACCGGTATGCGCCGGGCGCGTTGCTGCGGGAGATAATCTCCGTCCTAACGCGTTTGTCCCAGCGCACCGGGGCTTGGCGGCACGTATGCTCGAATCTCAAAGAGGGACATTGAAGTGTGAAGGCCGCTCGCGAGCCACGATCTGGTGGGCGCTGGCTGCGGGGCTGGCATGGGTTGCCGCCGCGGGGCAGCTTCTCGATGCCCAGGCCCGCTACACTGGTCCCTGGGACATGGCAGAGCTGCTGCGTTCGCCGGCCGCGGCTTGGGGAGCTGACTCAAACGGTGTGCAGGAGGTCTATTATGAGGGCGTTCCATACCAGGGGCACGCCACACGAGTGTTTGCCTACTACGCGCAACCGACGAATGGCGTCGGGCCATGGCCCGCGCTGCTGCTGGTTCACGGCGCCGCCCAGCACGCCAATGTGAGCTGGGCGGCCTTTTGGGCCGGACGCGGCTATGCCGCTCTGGCCATGGACCTGTGCGGATGGGGTCCAGATGGTGCCCTGCCGGATGGCGGCCCAGGCACGTCGAATTGGCAGACCGAGTTTGAAATCTTGAACCGGAACGATGTTTCGGCGTCTTATTTCTACCACGCCGTGTGTGCAATCGTTCGCGGGCACGCCCTGTTGCTTTCCAGGCCAGAGGTTGACCGAAAGCGGGTCGGCGTTCACGGCCTCAGTTGGGGCGGGTTTTTCACATGCATCGCCGCCGGCATTGACGACGGTCTGAGGCTTGCGGTGCCGGTCTTCGGCGCGGGCTTCATTTATTTGGACAATTATTACAGCGCGGTTTTCAGCGTCCCGGCCCCGGCAGGTCCGCAACGCTATATCGAGCGCATTGACCCGGCGCGCTACCTGCCGAACGTCTCCTGCCCAATGCTCTTTGTGAGTGGCGCCACCGACCCCTATTTCTCACCGCCGAGTTTCCAACTCTCCTTTCAGACGGTGCCGGAAGGTCTGGCCACCTTGTCCGTTCCTCCACAGGTCAACCACGGCTGCATTTGGCTGATGCCCTGGACCGACATCGAGGTGCGGCGTTTTATTGACTCGCAAATGCTGAACTTGCCGGCGCTGCCTCGACTCGGCCCGTTGACCGTCGAAAGCAACCGAGCCAGCGCCAGCCTGTTCACACCCCTTCCACTCACAAAGGCCACCCTCTGGTGCACCACCAACCTGGGCGCATGGAGCACACGTAGCTGGACCGCTCACCAAGCCACGGTGAGCAACGGCATCGTCACGGCCCCGCTGCCCAACGACCGTCCGCTCGCCTACTACCTCTCCGTCACAGATGCAGGCTCGGCGCTGGTGAGCACACCCTGTGCCGCCGCTGGAGCCGACGGGGCCCCGGCCAACTGCCGCTTCGCAAGCATCAGCCGCTACCAGTCTGGCGCGGTGCGCCTGTGGGGCAATAAACCGTGGGGCCACCACGTGGAGCTGCGCGCCGGCCCCGACTTGGCGACCTGGTCGGCCGTTGACACTAACGCGGCCGCCGGCGCGAATTTCCAGTTCGTCCTCACCAACCAGCCAGCGGTCGCAATGCGGTTCTTCCAACTGCGCGATCTGGACTGGTGAGGGGCGCTGACGCCAGCGCGGAATTGGTTGTGTTCAATTCCAGCGCGCCTTGTAGAGGCGCTCGCCCCGGCGCTGGATTTCGCCTTCGGGCTTGAAGAACACAACGCGGGACGACCACCAGACGGTCTCCGCCTGCACGCAGGCGATCCGGCCCGTGCGCGGGTGGATGTCCACGCTCTTGACGTCCGCAAGGTCTCCCAGCCGCTCGAACGGCTCGAACTGCCGGGATGCGGGCTCGAACGTCCAGACGTGCCTGCCGGTCGTGAGAACAAGCCGCCGCGTGCCGGGCACTGCGCGGAGGTCATGTCCTCCACTGTCAGGCAGATCGAGCCGGAGAGAGAGGACGAGCGCCGGTTTCGCGCTCTCCCAGTCCTTGAGGTCGTAGGCCTGGAGCTCATCATCGCCCAGGGCCCAGACACGGCGAGCGTCGGCATCCCAGACGACGCCATGGGCGCCTGCAAGGGGATGACTCGCCAACTCCTGCCCCAACCGGTCCAGATCGAACAGCACCAGGCGGTTTCCCTCCTTCCCCTCGGAGCCTGCCACCAGGACCCGGTTTCGAGGGAGCAACTCGGCGGAATGAGCCCCCTCGACCGACGCCCAGAAAAGCGCCCGACGGCTGGCCCGCTCGACCAAGGCCACCCCGCCTCCTGAGGAGGTGATGAGGATTCTGGATCCTCCATTCACCGGCTTGCAGTCGTCCGTTGTCCCGAACTGCTTCCTGATGGCCTCGGGGATTTCCGGGTGGTCGGCGGCGAGCCAACTCCAGACCTTCTTTGCGCCCGCCTTGAAGTCGAGAATGAAAACCTCTTTGTCCCCGCAAAGGATGAGTTCCTCCGTCTCAGGCGCCCCCAGCAGGACCCGCCCACAAGTGGCAAGCCCGAAAAGGACGGTGAGGAGCGTGTTGCGCCCAAACCCGTGTCCGATGCGACCCCGTTGAAGCTGCGCGCCAGGACAATGGGGTGTCGGCGGGTCAATGCTCATCGCGAAGGCTTGCGGTTAGCGGATGACTTCCTCTTTCGGCGGCGGACCGCAATTTGACTGGCCGCCAAGGAGTCTTCCAACACCGGCAGGACAAGCCGGTCTTTGGGACGGTTCGCCGCCCGCTTGCTGGCCAGAATCCGATCCAAGCGGAGGACTTTGAGCTTTTCCCGGCCCAAGGACACTTCGACGCAGTTGTTCAATTCATCTGGGAACGCCTTTAGCCCATGCACGGTCAGCACGATGTCGAACAACTCCACTCCGCTGCCGGCGAATATGGGTGGATTCAGACTCGAAGGGGGCACGTATGCTGCGCCCACCTCCCGTAGCGCCTCGCGAATGCGCGGGTCGCTCAAATCCTCAAACCACAAGTCCACGTCCTGTGTCACCACCGGCGCACCCTGCAGCGCGGCGGCGGACAGCCCCACGACCATGAACCTCACCTTGTGTCGCAACAGGGCCCGGAGGAACTGAAGTTCACTTTCGTTGAGCGAGGGCGCGGCCACGGGTCAGACTCCTTCCGAGGCGTTCAAGGGGCGGCAGCTCGAGCAGGATGAGCGTGTGCCGCACGTTGTCCGCGTCGGCCTCTGGCCGTACGGCCAGCACCGCACGGACGGAATCCATGAGGCCCAGCGCCCATCGGGCAGCTTTGCGCTCCCGCAAATCTGTTTTCTTAACGCTCATACCGTTTGCACGACCGGCAGAGTATGCCATGCCTGCCCTTCTTGCGCACGACCTTTTCGAGCGGCAGGAGATGCGCGAGGGCCAAGCCCAGCACTTTGTTCATGGCTTTTGGCGCCATGAGGTGTGCCCGCGGGCATGAACAGAAATCGCCTGGGTGGGCAAAACGCCACAGCCAAAGGCGCGGCAACTGTCCAGTTGGCACGGAGCAGTGGGCCGAAACCACATTGGCAACCAATTCTACCCCAAGCAGTTAGGAAGCAATAGCCGGCCCGAACACAGAGTTTGGCATCATGGGTGCTGTTGCCCGCGCACAAGAATGAAGAAGGTCGAAGCGATCATCAAGCCCTTCAAGCTCGAAGAGGTGAAGGATGCCCTCGGAGAGATTGGCGTCGAGGGGATGACAGTGACCGAGGTCAAAGGCTTCGGTCGGCAGAAAGGACACACGGAGATTTATCGGGGCAGCGAGTACACGATTGATTTCCTGCCCAAAATAAAGATCGAGTTAGTCGTGCCCGATCATCGCTGCGAGCCGGCGGTGGAGGCCATCGTCAAGAGCGCCAAGACGGGCAAAATTGGTGACGGGAAGGTCTTTGTGTCGGCCATCGAAGAGGCGGTGCGCATCCGCACCAATGAGCGGGGCGAGCGGGCGGTCTGAGGGCGTGGCGCGCGAGCATGAAGCGGGCGATCTGTCGTGCCTTTGTCCTTGTCTGTGTCCGTCCGTGTCTGTCCGTGTCTCAAAATCAATGAAGAAGCTGCTGATACTGCTCGTACTGCTAATGGCAGGCCTGTATTGGCCCTTGTCGCTCCCGGCGGCCGAAGGCGCCGCGGCTGCCCCCGACCTCAATCAGCGCGTCGCCGACTTGGCGGCCTACGTGAGCAATGGGGCGCGCGGGGCGGACTTGGACGCGAAAGTGGGCTCCAAACTGGGTGCGGTGGCTGGCCCCGGCCACAACGGATGGATGATGACCGCCGCCGCGCTGGTGCTGTTTATGACGTTGCCGGGATTGGCGTTGTTCTACGGCGGGCTGGTGCGCCGGAAGAACGTGCTCTCCGTGCTGGCCCAATGTCTGGGCATTGCCGGTTTGGTCACGGTGCTGTGGTGGCTTTGCGGCTACAGCCTGGTGTTCGGCGACACCCACGGCCCCGGTGGGGATTGTGCGACGATTCTGGGCAACCTCCGGCACGCCTTTCTGCAAGGCGTGGATGGCGCGCCCAACGGGAATTATTCCTATTGGGTTTCCCACAACCTCTTCGCCATGTATCAGCTCATGTTCGCCATCATTACCCCGGCGTTGATTGTCGGGGCGATCGCCGAGCGCATGAAGTTCGCGGCAGTGCTCCTTTTCGTGGCCTTTTGGATGTTCCTGGTGTACTTTCCGCTGGCGCACATGGTCTGGGGGATTGACGGGCTGATGAACGGGGTGTGGAACCCAAAGGCCGCGATCCGGGCGATTGATTTTGCCGGCGGAACCGTCGTGCACATGTCTTCGGGTTGGTCGGCGCTGATCCTGTGCCTGATCCTCGGCCGGCGGCTGGGGTTTCCCAAGGAGCCGATGCCGCCCCACAGCATGGTCTTGTGCATGGCGGGCACGGGGATGCTTTGGGTGGGGTGGTACGGTTTCAACGCCGGCAGCGCGCTGGCCGCGGACGCCATCGCCGCCAACGCCTTCACCGCCACCACCCTGGCCCCGGCGGTGGCTTCGTTTGTCTGGGCAATGGCAGAGTACATCCTCAAGGGAAAGCCGAGTGTGTTGGGCTTTTGTTCAGGGGCGGTGGCTGGACTGGTAGTCGTCACGCCGGCCTGCGGCTTTGTCACCACGACCGGCGCTGTGATCATCGGCTTGGCCGCCGGCTTGATTCCGTTTCTGGCGTGCTACAAACTCAAGGGGTGGTTGGGCTACGACGACGCGCTCGACACTTTCGGCGTGCACGCCGTGGGCGGCACGCTGGGCGCTTTGCTGACGGGCCTGCTGGCGACGGCCGCAGCCAATGGCAATTTGCAGGGTGACGCGGCCAAGGCAAACGGCTTGGCCAGGCTCGTGGGCCACGGGCTGTGGCTGGAGCAACTCAAGGCCATCGGCGTCACCTTGGCGCTGGCGGTGGGCATGACGACGCTGATAGCATTATTGGCGAAGTGGCTTTTAGGCGGGCTGCGGCCCTCCGAGGAAGTGGAAACGGTTGGCTTGGACCTCTTCGAGCACGGAGAGGAAGGCTACCATCTGGCCTGAAGCTGCGCGCACAGAGGCGGAAAGCCGCAACGATTTACAGAGCGAACGAAAACCTGTAACTGCAGAAAACACCTCGCAGACAAAAACGAATGAACACACCCAAACAAGTGATTGAAACGGCCGCCAAAGCGGGGGCCAAAATGATTGACGTCAAGTTCGTGGATACGTTCGGCATTTGGCAGCATTTCAGTTGCCCGATTGCCGAACTGACCGAGGAGGTCTTTACGGAAGGACTCGGCTTCGACGGCTCCTCCATCCGCGGCTGGAAACCGATTGAAGCCTCCGACATGCTGGCCCTGCCCGACCCGGAGGCCGCGTTCATGGACCCGTTCTACGCCGTGCCGACGCTGAGCCTGATCTGCACCATTGCCGAAACCGGCACCAAGGAGCCCTACAGCCGCGACCCGCGCGGCATCGCCCAGAAGGCGGAGAAGTACCTCGCCAGCACGGGCATCGCGGACGCCGCGGTGTTCGGGCCGGAAGCGGAGTTTTTCGTCTTCGACGAGGTGCGCTACGACCACCGTTGCAACGGCACCTTCTACGCGGTGGATTCGGGGGAAGGCATTTGGAACAGCGGGCGCGAGGAAGGGCCAAACTTGGGCTACAAGCTTCGCCACAAGGAAGGCTACTTTCCCGCTCCGCCGGCCGACACGCAGCAGGACATGCGCACCGAAATGGTCCTGCTGATGGAGCAATGCGGCTTGAAGATTGAAAAACAGCATCACGAGGTGGCCACCGCGGGGCAGGCGGAGATTGATTTCCGCTTTGACACGCTCGTGCGCGCCGCTGACGCCCTGATGGTCTATAAGTACATCATCCGGAACGTGGCCAGGAAGCACGGCAAGACCGCCACCTTCATGCCCAAGCCGCTGTACGGCGACAACGGCAGCGGTATGCACACCCACCAGAGCCTCTGGAAGAAAGGCAAGCCCCTGTTTGCCGGCAACCAATATGCCGGCCTGAGCCAACTGGCCCTTTATTACATCGGCGGCCTGCTCAAGCACGCCCGCGCCCTGTGCGCCATTTGCAGCCCCACCACCAACTCCTACAAGCGCCTGGTGCCGGGCTTCGAAGCCCCCGTGAACCTGGCTTACTCATCGCGCAACCGTTCGGCCGGCATCCGCATCCCGACTTACAGCGACAATCCCAAAGCCCGGCGCATTGAGTACCGGCCGCCGGACCCGGCGGCCAATCCTTACCTGGCGTTTGCGGCGATGCTGCTGGCGGGGTTGGACGGGATTCAGAACAAGCTCGATCCGGGCGAACCGCTGGACAAGAACACCTACGAGCTGACGCCCGAAGAAATGAAGCGGGTGCCCAACGTGGCGGGCAGCCTGGAGGAGGCCCTCGATTGCCTCGAGCAGGACCATGAATTCCTGCTCAAGGGCGACGTGTTTACGACTGACTTCCTCGACATGTGGATCGCCACCAAGCGCAAGGAGCACGACGAAATGCGCGTGCGCCCGCACCCGTACGAGTTCTTCCTCTATTATGACGCCTAGCAAGTTACAGGGTGGCGCGGAGGCAAGGTAACGAGGGGCCTCCGCGAGGCGTCGCGGCGTGAGTTGACGGCTCACGCCGCTTCTTGCTGGCATCGCCCGCGGTCCTCTTGACCCGCGAGTGGTGGTTATTCCTCCAGCGCGAGGTAGTTCCGGAGGGCTTGGTTGAGTTGCGCCAGTCTCTCGGCTGAAAGGGCACCGACCTTGGGTGTGAGCAGCTTGGCCTTGTCCACCGTTGTTACTTGGTGGGCAAGGGCGGCGGAACGCTTCGCCAAGTTGGCTTCGCCGCGTTCCGACACGACAGTTGTCGGCGACACCTCCAACCACCGGGGCGCGGCAGTCAGCGGTACCACCGTAATGCTGCGCCAACCGGGCGCTTCATTGAAAGCATCGGTTGAGACCACCACGCAGGGCCGCCGTCCGCTCTGCTCGGAACCGGACCTCGGCGCCAAATCAACGAAGTAAACTCCCCTCTTACCATTGTGTTTCGCGCAGCAGTCGGGCCGAGACATGCTCGCTGGTTTCGGCGACGAACTCTCCGCTGTGCTTGGCAAACCGCTCGGCATATTGGCGCATCTCCCTTTGCAGGGATTGCCGGCGTTGTTTCGCCAGATAGGCGCCCACCGCTTGGCGGATCAGGTGGCTGCGAGGCCGCCCAGCGGCGTCAGCCAAGGCCGCAAGCCCTTCGACTTCTGCCTCGCCTAAAGCAATGTGAAGCTTAACCATGCGTGGTGATGTAAGCATCCGCAGTGGCACTGTCAACTGTTCGATAGTCGCCAAGTCGCCAAGCAAAGAGCTTTTCTTCGCGTCTTTGCGTTTCTCCGTCAGACGCCACGAATGTAGCGGCGGTCTTCCCAAACGGCCTTGAGGGAGACGAGGTTGCGCCGGTCAAAGAGGCGCCGGGCGGCGGCCAGCAGACGGCCGCGCTTGAGATGCTTCCAGGCGTCACTGGCGTTGACGGCGATGAACTGGAGCACGCTCGCATCCCGGTAACAGTCAATCATGCACCGGGTGCAGCCGTCCCGGATGAGTTTGCCTTGGTCGAAGTCATAAATGCTGCACATGGGCGTCTCCCAGTAGTGGCAGCGGTAAAGGTCAAGGTTCCAGTCCAGGTAGAAATACTTGTAGCCGGCCAGGCAGCCGAACCGCTCCGGTTGGTGGCGCAGGTGCCGCTGCATATCGGAAAGCGACTCGGTGGGATTGACGACTGGGAAGCCACTGGTGCGCTTCAGTTGTTTGATCCGCGCAAACACCTCGACCAACTCCTCAGTCGTGTAGGCCACCAGGCTCGAATCGCTGAAGCTCAGGTAGGAGGAGCCGAGGCGCGTGAGCGGGTAGCTGAAGGTGCAGCTCGCAAAACCCAGTTCGGCCAGGAAGCCGGGCAGCTTTTGGTAATCCTGGATGAGCTTGCTGGCCGTGACGCTGGCGGTGGTCTGGACGCCCAATTGGGCCAAAAGGGCGTTGGCGCGCTTGATCTTGCGGCAGACCTCTGGCAGGCCACGGTTTCGCTCGTGCGCCGCCGCGTCGTGGGTGTCAATGGACATGATTACGCTGCTGAGGCCGGCCTCGGCCAAGGCGCGCAACTTCTCTTCGGTCCAGAGCGAGCCGTTGGTGCAGATCATCGGCCGCAGGCCGCGCCCGGCGGCATAGCGCGTCATCGGCACGAGGTCTTTGTGCGCGAGCGGTTCGCCACCGACAAAGAGCAGGTAGCCGAGGTGATTCCGGACGCAGATATCAACGACGTCGCGCGCCTGCGCCAGAGTCACGCTCCGGTGCTGCGCCGGGCCAAGCCGGTCCAGGGCAAAGCCGCAAAAATCGCACCTGGCGTTGCAGACGTTGGTGATGGCGAACTGGAGGTAACCGGGGCCGCCGTCGTCCAATGCCTCGCCCAGGAGCTTGAAGAAGCCCTTTTTCGGCCGGGCGCCCGGCAAATCCAGCGGGTGTGATTGGAGCGAAGCCTGCATTGCCTTTGGGGCGGCGCGAGCCGCCGCCGGGGCCCATGGTTCCATCCCACCCAATAAATCGTCAACTAAGAATTGACAGCTTTTGGCCCGTGTGGCATGTTTGCGGAGTTGTGAGCGGGTTCTGCGCTTTTGGCGTGGTCCGCAAGAGCGTGGACAAAGCGGCGCGCGTGAGATGGGCCGCCGCCCGTTGGCCGAAGCTGGACCGTGAACGTCAACGACCTTGAGCTATGTCATCTGTTCGGAAAGAATCAGAGGTTTTTCACATCCCACCGCACAGCCGGGGCATCAAATTTCCGGAACTGCCATTATCGGCGCGGTTGGAGGCCGTGCTTCAGCGGACGCCTCATCGGTGTCTTGGTGACATAGATGGACTGTCACCGGCGGATTTCGTGGGCGTGCGGCGCTGTGGCGTAGCCTCGCTCCAGGAATTGATCAACTTGGTGCACCGCGTGCAGGCGGGGGAGTTTACCACGGCTGACCCGCAGTTTGCCAAGCAGGGCCCGGTGGACCTGGTGCGGTTGCTGGACGAAATCCTCCCGCACCTGGCCGCGCGCGACCGGGAGATTCTGTTGTTGCGGCACGGCGGGCGGCGGCAACAGCGGATGACCCTGGCCCAAATTGGGACCCGCTATGGGCTGACGCGCGAGCGCGTGCGGCAGGTCCTCGAACTGATCATCCACGCCGTGCGCCGCTGGCGCGGCCCGCGGCTGCCGTGCCTGACGGGGCGGGTGGCCGACAAGTGCTTCAGCTTGGTGTGCCCGCTGACGCCGGAGTTGCTGGCCCAATGGCTGCGCACGGGCCGGCTCAAGCCGCGCTACCCGGCCCGTTTCTATGTGAGTCTGGTGGGCGAACTTGACCCCGGCGTGCCGGCCTGGCCCAAGGGCCAGGAGCCGCAGAGCCTGGTCGAACCCGCCACCGAAAAGGTTGCCGCCGCGGTGGAGGCCGCGCTCAAGGAGGGCCGCGGCGTGTTGCCACTCCCGCAGGCCTATGCCGCCATCAAACCGCGCGACTCCGGCTTGTCCGTGCGCGGTTTTCTGACCGCCCTCAAGAATTGCTCCAGCCTGCGGGTGGAATTCCCCTCGCCGACGGCGCCCCAGGTGCGGTTGCGCCGGCTCAAGGCCGCCGAGGTGGCCAAGGCGGTGTTGAAGGCCAGTCCAGCCCCGTGCACCGTGGACGAGATTATTCGCCGGGGGCGGGCGCTCTTCGGCAAAGACCTCGTCACCTCGATGCCGCGCGCGATGGCCAACTCCCTTACGCCCGCCAAGGGCTTTTACCTGCTGGGGCCGCGGGCTTACGGTTTGCGGCAGCATTTCCGCCTGCCGGAAGCGCAGTGGGCCAAAGCCTGCGACGACGTTTGCGAATTGCTCCAGAGCCAGAAGCAGCCGATCCACACCTTCTCGGTGGTGCGCAAGCGCAAGTTCCCCTGGACCCAGCACACCAATGCGCACGAGCTGGCCCAGGTATTGCGCACCGACAAGCGGCTCACCGACCTGGGGCGCTTCTGGTTCGCGCTCGGCCCCTGGGGCATCCAGAAACGCGAATCCATCACCAATCTGCTGCCGGAGGTGCTCACCAAAGCGGGCCGACCGATTCCGCGCATCGAGATTCTGAAAGCGTTGCGCGAACGGTGGCCGGTCTCTTCGCGCTCGTTCAACACCGCACTGAGCAAACACCAGCAATTGCGCGGCTACGGCTTCGACTATTACGGCTTGACGGCGTGGGGTGAGGCCGCCCAACAGGCGCTCGTCAGCGACCCGGCGACGGTCCTGCGCATCGTCAAGAAAGCCCGCTCCCTCAGCTTCGGCGAGTTGTGCCAGCAGCTCGAGCTGCCGGCGGGCAGCCCGCTGGCAGACAAACTGTGGGAGACTTGCGCCGCCCTCACCACCGTGCGCCGCGCGCCCGACAAACGCGCGCCGAACACCAAGCTCACCTTCGCCGCACCGGACGCCGACCAGCAGAAGGCCTAAGCTCAGCCTCAATCAGCAAGCGCCGGCGAGCCGGGATCACTCCAAACGCAGAGCCGGCACTGCGGCGATGAGTGGGGTGCCCAGCGCGTGAAGGTGGACGGCTTGCCGGGGGGCGCCGGAAGAAGCGAGTTGCATTTCGCGCCAATTGTGGGAGATTGGCTCCGTCGTGACTGCGATTGAGACCATCGGAACCGTGGAGGCCGAGCATCGGTTGAGGCTGGAGGACCCGTTGCCCCTGGCCGGGCCGAGCCGCGTTCGGGTGATTATCCTGGTACCCGAAACAGGGGATAGCGAAGAAAAGGCGTGGGCCAAAGCCGCCTCCACCAGTCCCGCTTTCGAGTTCTTGAAAGACGCTGCGGAAGACATCTATACGCGAGCCGATGGCAAGCCGTTTCGCGACCAAGGGTAAAGTCGTCCTCGTTCCTTTCCCCTTCGACGACTTGACAGCCAGCAAACTGCGGCCGGCCGTTTGCCTGACGGACCCAATCGGCCTGCATCGTCACCTTGTCGTGGCGTTCATCAGCGGTCAAATGCCGGGCGATCTCACTCCGACGGATGTGGTGCTCGACCCGCGCCGAGGCGATTTTGCCGCAACGGGGTTGCGCGTCGCTTCGGTGTTGCGCCTGCACCGGTTGGTGACTCTGACTACCGACTTGATCCAGCGGGAGCTGGGCGAGTTGTCGGCGGCCTGGCGGGCGGAAACGGATGACAAGCTGGCCCTCCTCTTTGGGCTGAACAGGTCCCTGAGCAACGCCTGAGAGACCGGTAGCGGCGACGAGAGCCGCCACACCATCGTTCGGGCGTATGGACCGCCGCCGCCAGCCGCTAGGCAGACCACGATTCTCACCACTGGAAGTCCAGCGAGCCGTACCCGCTGCAAACCTCCCGCGCCGGATGGCCCCGGGGCGCTCGCCGCTCAACCGTTCAGGCTCCAGCCGGGCCGATACGTGCGGCGGAGCAACTCGTTAGCCGCGGGATTGTCCGTGACCCGTCCGGCGGCGCCGTCGTAGGCGATCTTCTTGCCGACGCGATAGGCGACCAGGCCCAGCAGCATCATTTCGATCATCTTGCCACCGTAGTCGAAATCGCAGGAGGTCTTCAGGCTGCCCTTGCAGGCGTTGATCCACTCCTTCTGGAATTGCCCCAGCGGCGGCATCAACTGGTCCTTCGGACGCGGCTTGTAGTAGGTCATGTCGGCCTTATCGCCGGCGGGGAACAGAACGCGGGAAGTGAAATCGGCAATCAGCGCGCCTTTGTCGCCTTCGAGCATGGCGCCGTGGTCAATCCGCTTGAGGTCAACGTATTTGATCGGGGACTCGGGCATGGCGCCGCCCTGGTACCAGGAAACACGGATGGCCGGGCGCCAGTCATTGGCGGGAATCTCGAAGTGCATTTCAAGCTTGACGGGTGTGACCTCTGGGTTGAACGGATCGCCCTTGGCCTCAGCCGAAGTCGGCAGCCCGGCATCAATGGCGTTCCAGGCCAGGTCCATGGTGTGGCTCCCCATGTCGCCGACCTGGCCGCTGCCGAAGTCCCAATACATGTTCCATTGGAGGCAGTTCATGCCGGAGCCGCCGGAAAAGTAGCCGGGGTTGTAAGGGTGGAACGGGGAAGGCCCGAGCCAGAGATCGTAGTGCAGCGTGGCTGGCGGCTCGCCCGCCGCCGGCAAGTAGCCGGGGCGCGGGATTTGGCGGTCGCCCCAAGCGCAGGCCGATTCCAACCGGCCAACCGCCCCGTCCCTGACCAATTCGCGCACGCGGTTAAAGTTCTGATACTCGTGCCGCTGGGTGCCGACCTGCGTGGCCAGCTTGGTCTTGTTCTTCAAGTAGGTGGCGCGGACCACGCGGGCTTCTTCGACGCTGTTGCCCAGCGGCTTTTCACAATAGACGTGCTGGGCGCGGTTCATCGCCCAGTTGGCGACGAAGGCGTGCGTGTGGTCCGCCGTGCAGCAGACCACCGCGTTCACGTCCTTCTGGTCGAGACACCGGCGCCAGTCCGTGTAGGTCTTGGCGGCGGGGAACTTCTTGGCCGCAAACGCCAGGTGCTCCTCATTCACGTCGCAGAGGGCCACGACGTTTTCGCTGGCAATGGCGCCGAAGTGGGCTTCGCCCCGGCCCCAGGTGCCAATCAGGGCAATGTTGAGCTTGTTGCTGGGGGCGTTGGTGCCGAAGAGGGTGCCCCGAGGGAGCACCAGCAGACCGGTGCCGGTAAGCCCGACGGATTTGAGGAATAGGCGTCGTTTCATAGTTGCTCGCGGGAGATGAGACCTTGGTTTGCTGTTTAACATTCTGGCCAGACAAGAACTTACGGTTTCAACTGCGGCCAAGATGTTAGACGGCGGCCGTGGCCGCAGCAACACAAAAGGAGCACAGCGGTTTCTTGTTGGGCAGTCCCTGGGACGGAGGACACTATCACGGCAGGGCGCGCACTCCATTGCGCGCCGAGTTCTGCCGGGGCGGCAGTCTGCGGCGCGCGGACGACGGCGCGCACTACCCTTCCGCAAATGGCCACATGTCCAAGAGATTGCGCGCGCCTCGACTTCGACGACTTGGACCATCTGCGCTTCACACGGAACTATTTACTGCTCGAACTCCTGTACGATTTGGCCCCCGTGTGCCGCCTCGGCCCACCAGCGCGGCCGCGATCCGATCCGTTCGTCCTCAAGCCGGGCCGACAGTCGCAGCTCAACAATGAGGACGACCAACAGTATGTGGCGTCCGCCTTCGCTTTCCCCGCGCTGCTGACGTGTGACCGCGGGATGGACCAGATCGCAAGCGCCTTGAGCGCCTCCGAATCGCGCCAAGCCAGCCCGGCGGCCGCCGCCAGCGTCGGCGGAATCATCCAAGCCGCCCGCCGCTCAACCGCCACGCGGTTGCGCAGGACCAACAGAACTGTCCCGCCGACAAGCAGGCCAGTCCAAACAAGTATGTTCAGCCCCCAAGGGCCAACTCTGAGTAACGCATCGCCCAGCGCACCCAGGGCCAAGCCAACCAGGATGATCCCGATGGCAAGTTTCGCCCGATTGTTCATGGGATTTGACCGCGGCTCACGCGGATTTCACGGGTAGTTTTTGAATCCGTCTGCGCACTTGGCGGGCCAGGTCAACCACAGGCGCTGCCATCAAGGCCAACGCCACCAAGAACAGCGGCCAGTTGAACCGGTCTGGCAGCAGATCGCGCAAGGCTTCCTCCCCATCGCCAACTACGCCCAGGGCGTCCGACATAAAAACACACAGGGCAAGGCACACGCCCCCAACGTTCAGCCCGACGGTCAGGCGGTTCGGCCAGAGAGGCGCTTCGGGGAGATCGAATTGGCTGACCAGCGTGCCACCAGCGATCATCAAGGCGGCGATGAGCATCGGCGCGATTACCGGCCCCCACCACGGCAGCGGGATAAGAAACAAGACGTCCCAATCCAGCAGGGAGCGCGGCCAGCCGCAGACCAGGCTCAAGAAAACATAGTATAGGATGTCCCACACCCCGAAGGCGACCAGGGCATAGGCTAGGCGGCTGCGCCAAGTGCGGCCAGCCAGCCAGCCGGCAGTTAAGAGCATCACAAGCGTGGCCACCTCGCGCACCACTTCCACCAAGCCGAGGTTTTGCGCCACCGGCAAGGGCGGCCGTTGGTAAGGGTCAATCCGGCCAACCACCGTCCGGATGTAAAGCACCGCAGCCGCTTCCACCCAGGCCATGGCCGCCGCAAACAGCAGCACCATCGCCCACCGTGACCACTGGCTTCCGCCGCGCCAGCTACCGCGCCCCTCTCCCCCATCGGGGGAGAGCGCCGGGGTGAGGGGGCGGTTTGTTCCCGGTTTGAGCAGAAAGCCAATCAGTGGTTTCATCGCCCCCTTACCTTAAGCCTCTCGCCCAATTGGGGAGGGCAAGTCCTACGATGCGTGTGAGGTTTCCCCCCTCTCCACCATCGGGGGAGAGGGCTGGGGTGAGGGGGCAGTATGTTCCTCGTCTGAGCAGAAAGCCACTCAATGGTCTCATCGCCCCGTCACCTTATCCTCTCCCCCGATGGGGGAGAGGAAACTCTACGCCGCCGCCGCCAGCTCAGCGCCCATCTCCGCCGGCGCTTCCGCAAGAAGACCTGCCGACCAGTCGGTTGCCCGCTCGGACTCCGGCGCGGCCAACCCCCGCAGGCTGCGCTCCACGGCGTCTATTACCTGGTCCGGCGTAGAGGTGCCGGCGGTCAGCCCGACAGTCTCGACCCCTGCAAACCACTCTGGCTGCAAGTCCTCGGCGGTTTGCACGTGATACACGCGCGGGCAATGACGGCTGCAAGCCGCCACCAACTCGCGCGTGTTATTGCTCCGCACGCCGCCGACGACTACCACCACGTCGCATTGGCGGGCGAGGTTGATCGCCGCCGCTTGGCGCTGCTTGGTGGGCAGACAAACCGTATCGGCGAACTTCACTTCAGATTGCGGAAACCGCCGTTCCAGCAACGTGACCAAGTGGCGCACCCGGACAATGGGCTGGGTGGTCTGGGCCACCACGCCGAAGCGCGGGCGCTCGGGCAATTGCTCCACGTCGGCCTCGGTGAGGATCACGCTGCCTTCGGCCAAGTCTTCCATCAGCCCGCGCACCTCCACGTGGTCGCGCTGGCCGACAATGACCGGGTAATAGGCTTCGCGCACCAATTCGGCGAGTTTGCGATGGGCGTACTGGACGAGCGGACAAGTCGCCTCCAACACCATCAAGCCGCGCTGTTGGGCTTGGGCAATGGCGCGTTCGGAGGCCCCGTGGGCCGTGACCATCACCGTGGGCGTGGTCACGCTGGCGGGGTGGTGGGCCACGCGGATGCCTTGGGCGCGCAAGGCGGCCACGACCGTTTCGTTGTGCACCAACTCGCCCAGGACGGTCAGCGGCTGGCGCTGGGCGGTATAGGCGGCGAGGCGGATGGCGTCGCGGACGCCGAAGCACATGCCGAGGTAGGAGGCGCGGAGTATTTTCATGGCGAAGCACTTTGCACTACAAAGCATCCGGTCAAATTGACCGTTCTCGCTCCCGTTCGGTTCAAACTTTTTTCGCCTGCCGCACGATTTCTTCCAGCAGGTTGATGTAATTAGCAAACGCCGCCCTGCCCGCCGCCGTCAGGGCGCAGGTCGTCAACGGCTTCCGGTTTTGGAAGCTCTTGGTCAGCGCCACGTAACCGGCTTCCTGCAAGGTGCGCAGATGCATGCTCAGGTTGCCATCGGTCATGCTGAGCGTGTCGCGGATTTCCGTAAACGCCAGCTCCGGCGAGGCCGCCAGCAGCGACACGATCGGCAGCCGGCCCTTTTCGTGAATCACGCGGTCGAGTTGGAGGAAGGGTTCCGGGTTCACGCGGCCTGCTTCCGTTTCTCGGTGAAGTAGAGGTAAATGCCATAAGCCAGGTGCAGCCCGCCAAAGAAGAAGCCCATCACCCCGTGGGCGAACAGCGGCCCTGGCGAATCGGGCAAGCCCAGCAGGAACAAGGCGCAGCCCCCGACTACGAATACCCAGCCAAAGAGTTTGATGCCCCGGGGCATGAAAAAACCGGCGGCATGTATGGCGCAGCCATAGAGGATGACCCAGCCGGTGGGCAGCCAACCCAGCACGGTCTTGTGCGCGAAGTGGCTCGCCGCCGAAGCGCCGCCCGGGCCAAGCTGCACCAGGATGCCCAGGTTCACGACCAGGGCGGCCACCGCGGCTGGCAACACGGCCTGTGCGACCCGTCGGGTGGGCGGCGACCAGAAAGCCTCGCCATCCCGCAGCGCCTGCCAGCGCACCAGCAGAAAACAGCCGATGAGCGGCACCAGGCTGATTCCCAGCCAGTAGCGGATGAAGCTGCGCGGCGAATCAATGCCCAAGCCCCAGCCCAGCGAAGCCGCCGCCAATCCAACCAAGCCCGTCAGCAGCATCATCGGCGCCAAGGCCCGGCGATAGACAGCCGACCGCTCCATCAAAGTGCGAATGACCTGCAAATGCTCCGCCGCCCAGTTCGGTTCCATGGGCGGACTTTGCAGCGCAAAGTCAAAACCGTCAACAAAAATCTGCAGAAATCTGCAAAAAAAGAGAGCCGGACGAATCCGGCTCCACTGGTGATGGGGTCACCCACGCCTTCACCAGGGCGCTCAGAACGGTAATGAGGCCAATTTGCGCGCTGTTCCTCCTCATTACCTGCACGACCCCTTTGCCAACCAATTAGGAACAGCAGGCGGGCTGCCTTGCTGATTGGAGCGTTGGGCGGGGCTGAGCGTTCAAAGAAAAGTGGCGGGGTGCGGCCAACTTTTCCCTTGCCCCAACCGCAGCACCCCGGCTAATCCACCCATGCGAGCAGCAAATCGGCCCAAAATCGCAAAACGTGAAAACCAAGGCTCGGCCGCCCGCCAGGCGTCCCAAAAGCAATCTCCCATTTCCCCTTTGCCTTGCCTATTGGGCACCTATCATCAACTTATCTTCCTTCGACCTCAAGGATTCTGGTCCTTTTCTTCAGGAATCGCATAACCGCGTAAGCTATGAAGCCGAGGCAAAAAAACCAAAGCCATGCCGAATGTACTATAAGGCCTCCCTCTCCAATCATGCTGATAGCTGCTCTTAAGAAAGTGAATGAGGCAACGATACCGAAAAACGCAGAGTACTCTCTCTCAAGAACATGCTTCAGGGCAAACGGTAGGGCCGGGGGCTGCCAGTTCTTAGGCCTCGGGAACACGGCAGGTGTTTTCGCGGCCCAATCTACGAACCGATCCCCAAATCGCGTTCGCAAAAACTCTTCCTCTGCAAAGATTATCCGCTCATAATACAGCCAAAACGCCAGGATAGCCAACAGGCTGAACCACCAGACTTGGACAAACAGCGTTACCCCAAAATAAATAACAAAATTGCCCAAGTAAAGCGGGTGGCGCGTTATCGAATACACACCCGTTGTATTCAGCGTCACGGCCTCTTGCTGCTTTGTATTTCTCCCGGATGTTCCTATTGGGACATGCCCTACGGTAAGGCAACGGACAGCTAATCCGAGAAAAGATATTAAAATGCACGAAATCGCATAGAGATTATTCGGGGCGCCTTGGGCCGCCTTTTCTGGGGAGGTTGAGCTCCACAAGGCAATAAGCGATAGGGACAGGATGACCAGAGGCGGATAGCTCCGCCATCTAAAAAGCCAGTTGCCCTGTCTTTCAAGTTCTTCTCTTAAGGCCATATGCTGGTATCCTTCTTCGTGCTCGCGATACTACGGGTGTCGTATCTCTTACAAAGCCGCAATGCCAAGCTCCAACGCCTGCGGAGTGACGTAGCTGCGCCGGCGGCGCAACTGCTTCGCCGCTGCGGCTGGTTCTTGCCGGAGCTCCCGGGAAACGGGGAACGCTGGAACGGGCACGTCCATCCTCATTGCAGACATGATGAACGGCGCCGGGAGAAAAGCAAGCGCAATCTGATTCTCTCCCGCAGACGCGTTGTTTCCTCGTGGCAGGACTCGGTCGGGGGGCGTCAAGAAGGCAATTCCTTATCAGTAACATCGCTCATGATGACCGTGGCGGGCCTTGACTGGAGCACTCGCGCCAGAGGCGTGCGACCTCGGGGGTGGAGCGATTCGCGCAAGGCCGCCTCTTTGCCGGGGCCGGAGACCAGCACCCACACTTCACGGGCCGCGGCCAGCGGAGCATAACCGAGGGTGATCCGCTGGCGCGGCGGTTTTGGCCCAATGACCGCCAGATACACTGCCGCGCTGGCCGCCACTGCTGCCGGCGCGCCCGGAAACAAGGACGCCACGTGGCCGTCTTCGCCCATGCCCAGCAAGACCAAGTCGAAGACCGGCTGGCCGCGGCCGTTGACGGGCAGCCAGCGGCGGACTTCGGCCTCGCCCGCCTGCGCGGCCAAGTCCGGCGCCAATTCGCCCTGGAGCCGATGGATGCGCTGCGGCGCGACGCCCAAAGGCCGGAGCAAGGCGCGCTGGGCCAGGGCGAAACTGCTTTCGGGATGGTCCGGGGGCACGCAGCGTTCATCCGCCCAAAAGAACTCCACTCGGGCCACCAGCGGACACAGCTTCGGGGCCAGCGCCACCACCGCGGCGAAGAAACGACCTGCGATGCGCCCGCCAGACAGTGCCACTGAGGGACCTTGACCTTGTCGCGCCGCCGCGGCGAGTTTGTCCAGCCAGCGCCCCGCTGCCGCGCGCGCCAGGCTGTCTGCGTCGGGAAAACCCAGCAGGCAGTAGTTGATAGATGATGGTTGAGAGTTGATGGTTGATGGATGACGGGGATGTATTCCGCCTTCAGCACATCCTTCCGTTCGATTTGCAATTGGCAATCTTTCCACTCCGCGCTCCGCATTCCGCACTCCGCGTTCCGCACTCAAAGGGCTTTTGGATTTCGCCACAGGCGCCCGCTTTGCGCCAAGAGGTCGTCGGCGGCCACCGGCCCCCAGGTGCCCGCCGCGTAGAAGTCGCGGTTCGTCAACGCCTTGGCGCCCCACGCGCTCCGAATCGAATCCACCATTTCCCACGCCGTCTCCACTTCATCCCGCCGGATAAACAGCGTGGCGTCCCCGGCCAGCGCGTCCAGCAACAGCCGCTCGTAGGCTTCGGGCGTGTAGGCGCCAAACTCGGCGTCGTAGCCGAAGTGCATCCGCACCGGGCGGACTTGGACGCTGGCGCCGGGCACCTTGCCGTTGAAACGCAGGGAAATGCCTTCATTTGGCTGGAGGCGCAGGGTGATGGCGTTGGCGTCGAGCCGCGGCCCGCACTGAGCGGCAAACAACACATTCGGGGTGGGGCGGAACTGCACGCGCACTTCGCTGGCGCTCAGCGGCAGCCGCTTGCCGGTGCGCAAATAAAACGGCACGTTCGACCAGCGCCAGTTGTCAATGAAGAGCTTCAGCGCGAGGTAGGTCTCCACGTTGGACCCGGGGCTGACCTTGGGCTCCTGCCGGTAGCCGGGACACGGCTGGCCGTCCACGTGCCCGGCGAAGTACTGGCCGCGGACAACTTGCCGGGCGACCTCTTCGCGGCTCAACGGGCGGATGGATTTGAGGAGCTTGACTTTCTCGTCGCGGATGGCTTCCGCCGCCAGGCTCGCCGGCGGCTCCATTGCCACCAGCGCCAGAATCTGCAGCAAGTGGTTTTGCACCACGTCCCGTGCGGCGCCCGCTTCTTCATAATAGCCGCCCCGGGAGCCGACGCCGGCTTTCTCGCTGACAGTGAGCTGCACGTGGTCCACTGATTGGCGCGACCACAATTGCTCAAAAACGCTGTTGGAAAAACGGAACATCAGGATGTTCTGCACGGTCTCCTTGCCCAGATAGTGGTCAATGCGCAGGATTTGCCCCTCGTGCGCGAACCGGAACAAGTCGCTGTTGAGCTTCCGGGCGGAGGCGAGGTCATGGCCGAAAGGCTTTTCCACGACGACTCGCTGCCAGAACGGCGGCTGTTCATCGCGGCGCAAAAGCCCCGCCTCGTGCAGGCGCTCGACCACGGTCCCGAACTGGCTGGGCAGGGTGGCCAAGTAGAAGAGCCGGTTGCGGGCGAGCGGGGCGGGGCCGAAACTGGCCAGGAGTTGGGCCAACTTTTCGTAGGTGGCCGGCTCGGTCACGTCGCCCCGGCAGTAGCAGAGGTTCGGCGCGAAGGCCTCCCACTTCGCCTGGTCCACCGGCTGGGTCCGCGAGAACTGCTGAAGGGCTTGGAATAGTTCGTCGCGCCAAGCGGCGTCCGATTTCTCCCGGCGGGCAACACCAACGACGCGGACCGGGTCGGGCAAGAGCCGCTGGCAGAACAGGTGGTAGAGGGCAGGCGCAAGCTTGCGGGCCGTCAGGTCGCCACTGGCGCCGAAGATGACGATGGCGCAGGGGGTTACGGCGCGATGCCCGCTGTCGAGCCGGCAGGTCATCAACTCATCCAATTGCTCCAATTCGTCCATGAACCCAGGATACCCAAAACCGCACCGGGCGCAACCCCTGATCGAGGAGGCATCCCTCGCCGATTGCTGTTGCGATTCCAATGGCGGCCGGCTACGCTGCCGGCGGCGTTTGCGAAACGGGGCTGCGACCAGCGCCGCCAGGAACGACACGGAGACCGAACATAAACCTATGCAACATCCCACGATGACTCGAAGACACTTTTTTGGCACGACGGCAGCCGGCGGCGCTTGGCTGGCGTCGAACTTCGTCGCGCCTTGGGTGCTGGGCGCGGAGGAAGACGCCGCGCTCAAACTCCCGCCGGTGAAAATCTATAAGGTCTATGCCGGGCGGACCGGCGATTACTACCTGACCCGGCCGACCGAGGAACTGGCGAAGTTTGAGGAGTATTTCACCAACCTGGAAAAGAAGCTCGGCGACGTGAAATTCGTCGGCGGCGACATGGTCCCGCCCGCCGACGTGGCGCCGGTGGCGGCCAAGGCCAAAGACGCCGACGCGGTGTTGTTGATTCATCTGTCGTGGCATGGCGGCAACGCGCCCGTGATGGGCAAGCTCATTGACCTGGGGCTCCCCACGGCGCTCTTTTCACAGCCGTTCAGCGGCCACGGCTGGATGTACTTCCCGGAGTGGCACCAGCAGCACAAGAAGGTCGTGCTGCTGCCCAGCAGCGATTGGCGGGACATCGAGCGGGTGGTGGCCTTGATGCGCGTGCCGGCGTGGCTGAAGCAGACACGCATCATAACCTGGGGCAAGCCCCAGGGCACCGCTGCGGCCTGCTCGGCCGAGGCGGTGAAGGAGCGGTTGGGCGCGGAACTGGTGCCCTACACCAACGAGCAGGTGATGGCGGCGATGAAGGCCGTTGATCCCAAGGCCGCCGAAGCGGAAGCCCAGCAGTACTGGCTCAGCCAGGCCAGGCGGATCGTCGAACCCACCCGCGAGGAAATCATCAATTCGGCGCGCCTCTACCTGGCGGTGCGCGAGCTGATGCGCAAAGAAAAGGCGCAAGCGGTGGCCAGTTCTCATTGCATGGGCAATCCCCGCGGGTGCCTGACCTTCAGCAAGCTCAACGACCAGGGCATGGTCGGCGCCTGCGAAGGCGACCTGGACTCGACCCTCACCATGCTGATGTTCGCTTACGCCTTCCGCGTGCCGGGCTTCATCTCCGACCCGGTGGTTGACACGGCCAAGAACGCCATGGTGCATTTCCATTGCACTTCGGCGACCAAAATGGACGGCCCCCAGGGCCAGCGGCTCCCGTTCACCATCCGCACGCAGACCGACAGCAAAGGCGGCGTCGCGCTGGAGGTGCAGAACCGCGTCGGCCAGCCCGTCACCTGCGCCAAGCTCGTGAATCTCGACACCATGTTGGTCTGCCCGGGCAAGATCCTCGAGACCTCCACCAGCCCCCTGGCCTGCCGGACGCAGTTTGCCCAGAGCGTGCGCGACGCCCGCCGGCTGTTCCTGAACTGGGGCGCCGGCGTGCTCAAGGGCGACATGATGACCTTACTCCACCGCGTCGTGTTCTACGGCGATTACATGGAGCAGGTCAAAGAACTCGGTGACTTGATGGGATTCAAGGTCATTGAGGAAGGAGGCCCCGCCGAGGGCTGAGCCGAGAATGCGGAGTGCCCGGATGGGTTGAGAGTTGAGCGTTGAGGGTTGAGCGGCTACCATCCCCTCTCCCCCTTGCGGGAGAGAGTCAGGGTGAGGGGGTGCAGTAACGCGGAGCGCGGAATTCATTCCGGTTGAGATGACGCTTGACCCGCCACCTGACTTGGCCGAATTGGAGAGCGCCGCCCGGCAGAGCCTCGACGGCGAAGCGGCTTGGCGCGAGCGGGTGCTGGCGCAGTTCCGGAATCGCTGCGACGAGCTGGAGTTGCGCCCGGCCGCCAATTGGTGGGCCGCCATTCGGTTCTACCTCAACCTGGTGGACGCGCGCGCCCTGATGGATAAGCCGCAGGCCAGCTACCGGGCCGACTTGTTTGAGTTGTTCGCGCGCCAGCTTCGCCGGCAAATTACTTACGAAGACTTCGTCCGCTGCTTCGCCCGCCTCTACAAAGCCAACGAAGGCGTCTCGGCCGGGCGGCGAACGGCGGCGCTGTTTGTGCTGCATGAAGTCACCCGCCAACTCTGCCCGGAACTGGGCGGCGCGGCAGTCGCCGAATTCGTCCACCGCGCGGCTCACTGGACCCACCCTGATTGGAGCCCTGACGACGACTCGGCGGCGGACCTGGACGAAGTGGTGGTGCTCCAGATACTGCTGGACCTGTTTCACGATGCCCAAGCCAACGAAACCTGCCAGTCGGCCGTGGCCCACGCGATTTACTACTGGGCCAGGCGGTGCGGCGCCGAAGCATTTGAGCTCGAACAGGAGGATTGAGCCTCGGGCCGCCGACCGCGGTGCCGTCCCGCGGGCCGAAGGAATCCCGCACTCCGTGAAGCCGCGGAGCGGCTGCCAGCTTCTGACCCCCAACCAACGGCGTGACATTGGCCGCCCACTGGTGTACGCCATGGCGTCGTGACGGCGGCAGAGACGACAGAAAAGGACGGTTGGGCGCCGGGGCTGCGCAACGCCTACCGGTTTGTCACTTTCAACGCCCTTTCCTACCAGATCGTGCTCGGCAGTCCCATGGTGCTGTATGCCAAGCATCTTGAGGCCAGCGCCACGGTGCTGGGCATCATCGCCGGCATGATGCCGCTGCTGGTCATTTTTCAGATCCCTGCCGCCTCGTACATCGCCCGCGTCGGCTACCGCCGGTTTTACCTGGCCGGCTGGAGCATGCGCGTGATGTTTATTTTCCTGATGGGTTTGGTGCCGGTGACGGCGGCGTTTTTGGAGCCGGCCAGCCGCCTGGGGTTGCTGCTGTTCTTACTGTTTGGCTTCAACCTCTCGCGCGGGATTTCCAGCGCCGCCTGGCTGCCCTGGATCACCGCCCTGGTGCCGGCCCAGCGCCGCGGACACTACCTGGCGCGCGAGTCCGCCTGCAACAACGCCGCCAGTTGCGCCACGTTGTTGCTGACGGGGCTGATCTTGGGCCGGCAGCCGGGCGGCTGGCAGTTCGCCATCGTCTTTGTCTTCAGCGCCTTGATGGGCCTAGCCAGCCTGGCTTTTCTGAACCGGATGCCCGACGTTCAAAGCCCCGCTCCCGCCCGCGAAAACCCAAACCCGGTGCCCTGGCGCGAAATCGCCCGCTATCCGCCCTTCCGCAAGCTGCTGCGGGCGAACTTCGCCTGGTCCATGGCTTATGGCGGACTGACTACCTTCACGGTGGCCTTCCTGAAAACGGCGGCGGGAATGACGGCGGACAAGGTCTTGTATGTGACGGCGCTTTCGTACCTGGGCGGACTGGGCGGCTTGGTGCTCTTTGGCACGCGCCTGGACCGCCACGGCAGCAAACCGGTGCTTACCGTCACCTTGCTGGGCTGGGTGGGGGTGCTGGCCGGCTGGACGCTGCTTGCGGCCAAGGCGCTGGCGCCGCGTTGGGGGGTCATCCTGGCGCTCCAACTCGCTATGGGGCTGGGTTATGCGGTCTATCAGATGGCCAACACCCGCCTGGCGATGGCGACCGTGCCCGTCATGGGGCGCGAGCATTTTTTTGCCCTCTTCTCCGTGGTGGCCAACCTGACCCTCGGCATCGCGCCGATGTTCTGGGGGTTGCTCATTGACGCCTTTGGGCCGCACGAGTTCCGGGGCCTGGGTCTGGCCCTCAACCAGTTCAGCTTCTTCTTCCTGCTGGTCACCCTGGCCTACGCCGCCACGCTGGCCTTCTGCCGCCGCCTGGAGGAGCCGCGCGCCGCCAACGTGGAGGCGCTCTTGCGCGACCTTTTGGCCCAAACCCCTTTGCGCTCCTGGGTGCGCTTCTGGCCCAGGGGCTGACCAGAAAATGGCAACCGGCTCGGACCGCGCGAAGCGTTTGGAGTGCGGGAGCTTGCTCCCGCTTTCAGTCGGCGGTGGGTCCAAAAGCGCCGGCAAGCCGCCGCACTCCAAACGCTTCGCGCGGTCGGGGCCCGTAAGCATTTTCAGGTCAGGTTAGGATCGTGAGGTCAGAGAAGTTACGCGCGTGCCAACGGCGCCGGGAGCGATAACCGAGAGCCACGGCTGGCCTTGCCTGCCGTCGGGGGCATGTTAGATTGGGCGCGGCCTATGAGTGAGCCTGCGACGCCCCTGACGCCCGCGGGCGAGCCGGGCTGGCGGCGCGCCGGGCGCAAGCCGAGCCTGGCCGAAGTGTACCGCACCATTCCGGTGCCCAGGGAATATGGGTTTTTCCGGAAGATGCTGGCCTTTTCGGGGCCGGGTTACTTGGTGGCGGTGGGCTACATGGACCCCGGCAATTGGGCGACGGACCTGGCCGCGGGGTCGGCGTTCGGCTACCAACTGCTGAGTGTCATCTTGTTGGCGAACTTAATGGCCGTTTTGCTGCAATCGCTTTCGGCCAAGCTGGGCATTGTCACCGGGCGTGATTTGGCGCAAGCGTGCCGGGATCATTACTCGCACCGGGTCGCGGTGGGGCTGTGGTTGTTGTGCGAACTGGCCATCTGCGCGTGTGACCTGGCGGAGGTGATCGGCTCGGCGGTGGCGCTGAACCTCTTGTTCGGCCTGCCGCTGGTCTGGGGCACGGCCGTCACGGGGCTGGACGTGCTGCTGATCCTTCTGCTGCACAAGAAGGGCTTCCGTTTCCTGGAAGCCCTCGTGCTGGCGCTGATCGTCGTCATCGGCGGCTGTTTTGCGCTGGAGATCATTTTCGCGCACCCCGAATGGGCCAAGGTGCTGCGTGGCTGCGTGCCCAGCGTCGAGCTGGTGAAGAACCCGGCCATGCTCTACTTGGCCGTCGGGATTCTGGGGGCGACCGTGATGCCCCACAACCTTTACCTGCACTCCTCCGTGGTGCAGACGCGCAAGTACGAGCAGGACGCCGCCGGCAAAGCCGAGGCAATCAAATATGCGACGCTGGACGCGGTGGTGGCGCTGACTTCGGCTCTGGTGATCAACGGCGCCATTCTGATGGTGGCGGCGACTTTTCACCGGACCGGCCAGCACCAGGTGGCGGAGATTCAGGAGGCCTACAAGCTGCTCAGCCCCACCCTGGGCGTGGCGGCGGCCAGCACGGTGTTTGCGCTGGCGTTGCTGGCTTCGGGCCAGAACTCCACCTTGACCGGCACGCTGGCGGGCCAGATCGTCATGGAGGGATTTCTGAATCTGCGGCTGCGCCCGTGGCTGCGGCGGGTCTTGACGCGGGGGCTGGCGCTAGGCCCGGCGATGCTCTGCGCGGCACTTTACGGCGCGAGCGGGACGGCCAAGCTGCTGGTCTTGAGCCAGGTCATCTTGAGCCTGCAACTGCCCTTTGCTCTGATCCCGCTCGTGAGGTTCACGAGCGACCGCCGGAAAATGGGCCAGTTCGCCAACCGGCTCTGGGTCAAAGGGCTGGCTTGGGTGACGGCCGGCCTCAT
>Ga0315268_10000686_pt1 | contig 39258 bp, 36 predicted proteins | sample C1_top_MG_FD_204535 | JGI IMG/M metagenome (GOLD analysis project Ga0315268, IMG submission 204535) | Sediment microbial communities from Yellowstone Lake, YNP, Wyoming, USA - C1_top | ecosystem: Environmental > Aquatic > Freshwater > Lake > Sediment | place: USA: Wyoming | collected 2017-08-01
GAGGCCGTCGCTCTTGGTAGTCAGAAACGGCGCGCCGGCGCTGGCCTGCACCTCCGGCGCCAACCCGGCGCCGCGATCGGCGATCTCCAGCACCAGCTCGTCCGCGTTCCAGCGGGCATCGATCTCGACACTGTCTGGCGAGGCGTCAGCGGCATTATTGAGGATGTTGGTGATCGCCTGCGCCAGGGTCAGTTCGGCGACCACGCGCGGCGGCGGCTGTGTCCCGTCGAAATGCTGACGCGTGTTGACCCCCGGGCGCAGCGCCAGCCAGCGCTCCGTCAGCTTGCGCAGCCAGGCATCGAGCGCCAGGCTCTGACCGGATTCGGCGCGCACCTGCCCGGCGACAGCCGAGAGCGACGCCAGGATTTCCTTGCAGCGCGCAATCTGCGTGCGCAGGATGCCGAGTTTGTCGGCGCTGATCCCCTGCTCCGGTGCGATGTCCTTCACCAGCACCGCCATGGTCGAGAGCGGCGTGCCGAGCTCGTGCGCGGCACCGGTGGCGAGTGTGCCGAGCGCCAGCACGCGCTCGTGGCGCAAGGCATTCTCACGCATCGCAGCCAGCGTGCGATCGCGCTCGCGCACGGTCGCCGCCATGCGCACCGCGAACCAGGCGATGAGCGCGGCGCTCAGCACAAACCCCAGCCACATGCCGAGCACATGCATGCCGAAGTCGGCGTCGTGCGCCTGCCCGGTGTGCGGCAGCGGCACGTGCCAGGCGAGCAGCGCCGTGTAACAGACTGTGGTGACCCCCGCCATGCCCCAGACGTAGCCGGCCGGCAGCGCGGCGGCGGCGATCGCCAACGGCAGCAGGTAAAGCATGACGAACGGGTTGGTCGAGCCACCGCTGAAATAGAACAGCACAGTGAGCGACGCAACATCGAGCAACAACTGGCCGAACAGCTCGCGGTCCCGCACCGGCCAAGCGCGCCGCAGCCGCCAGAGCGTGCCGAGGCTGAACGCCAGCATGCCGGTGAGCACGCCGGCAAGCGGCATCACCGGCAGCGGCAAGTCGAGGTGCGTCACCACAAACCACAGTATCAGCCCGAGACCGGCGAGTGTTATGGCACGTAATAGCAACAAACGCCGCAGATTAATCTCGGCGGAACTCCTCAGCTTGCTGGTTTCCGGTGTCACCATACGCATGCATTCTAACGTGAACCTCGCCGTACGGTGTGCGGCAATCTGCCACATTGCCGTTGGTTCGCGGCTCAATTAGGGTACGACAGTACTCTGTGCATAAAAACAATATCGGGAGAATACATGTTCACCTGGCTTCGTTTCACATCCTTCGCCTTTACCATGACTCTGGCCGCGTTTGTCTGGCCAGCCCAGGTTCTCGCCAGTTGCGGCGGCGCCTTTTGCAGCGTCAACACCCAGTGGGAAACCCAGGGCACCTGGACCGGCGCTGGCCTGCGGTTCGGCCTGCGCTACGAATACACCGACCAGAACCAGTTGCGCAGCGGCGCCGACAAGGTTGCGCCGGAAGGCCTGCCGGGCACGATTGATGAAATCCGTACGCTCAATCGCAGCCTCATGGCCTCGTTCGACTATGCGTTCAGCCCGGACTGGGCGGTGTCCATGCAGCTGCCGCTGATCGATCGCGTCCACAGTCACGCTGTGAACGGCAGCGTACCGCCGGTGGAGTCGTGGAATTTCCAAAGCACTGGCGATCTGCGGCTGATGGCGCGTCGCCAGTTCGGGCTGGACGAAGACAGCGCGGCCGGGCTGCAATTCGGTGTGAAGCTGCCGACCGGCAGTATTGCGGAGACCAACAGCAGCGGCGCCGTGGCCGAGCGCAGCCTGCAACCTGGCAGCGGTACCACCGATGCCCTGCTCGGTGCGTACTACTACCGCAAGCTCGAAGGCGATGCCACCACCCTGTTTACCCAGGCGCTGTGGCAGGCACCACTCGGCGAGCGCGATGGTTACGCGCCCGGACAACAAGTGATGCTCGACATCGGGCTGCGTTACAGTTTCACCCTCATGACCAGCGCACTGCTGCAACTCAACTTGCATTGGAAAGGCCGTGACCAGGGCATCAATGCCGAACCGGATGAATCCGGCGGCACCTACGTGAATCTGAGTCCGGGAGTGAGCCATCTCGTGACACCGCGCCTGCAACTCTATGGTTTCGTGCAGTTGCCGTTGTACCGCTATGTGAACAGCACGCAGCTCACTGCCGACTGGTCGGTGGTAACGGGACTCAGCTGGCACCTGTAGCGAAGCGGTATGGCAAGCCATCACGAAACGGCGCGGTGCTTCCAGCTGCGCAACACGCAGCGCGTCAGGAGATAGGGTGTCAGTTGCTCGGCCGGAACCGGCTCGCCAAGATAGAACCCCTGAGCGAACTCGCAGTTCCAGCGTTTGAGGATTGGCAGCACTTCCGGGCCCTCCACGCCCTCGGCCACGACGCTGAGGTTCAGATTGTGGGCGAGATCGACAATCGACTGGACGATCGCCTGGTCGAGGCGGTTGGTGGCGAGGTTCTTGAGGAAGTTCTGGTCGATCTTGAGCTCATTGAGTGGCAGGCGACTCAGGTGGCTGAGCGACGAGTAGCCCATGCCGAAGTCGTCAATCGCAATACGGATACCCATGTCGGTAAGTTCGCGCAGCGTGCGTCGCACGCGCTCGGGGTCGCGCATGGCCGTGCTCTCGGTGATCTCGATCACCAGACACTCGGGTCGCATGCCGTGGCGCCGCAGCGCCTCGCTCACCAGCACGTGCAGGCCCGGATCGAGCACGTTTCGCATGCACAGGTTCACGGAGATGCGCAGCTCGCGCCCATGCGCGTGCCACTCGGCCCACTGGCGCGCGACGGTGTCGAACAGCCAGGTCGTGAACGGCCCGATCAATTCGGTCTGCTCGATCAGGCCGATCAGGACCTCCTGCGAGACGGCCAGGTCGCGCGCCTGCGGCCAGCGCGCGAGCGCCTCGACCCCGATGATCTCGTGTTCCTCGAGGCTCAGGATCGGCTGGTAGTAAAGCTGCAGATCGCGACCGCGAATCGCCTCCGTGAGTTCGGTGATGAGCGCGAGGCGGTCAGGCTGATTATGATCGCGGCGCGCATCGTATAGGCAGTAGCCGGTGCGTTCCTGCTTGGCGACATACATCGCCGCATCGGCGCGCCGCAGCAGCGTGACACGGTCGTCGCCGTGGTCCGGATAAATCGCAATGCCCATGCTCGCACGCACGCTTAGGCGCACGCCTTCGAGATCCACCGGGGAGGACAGCGCACGCGTCAGATTGCGCGCCACGAGCGTTGCCTGCGGTGTGTCGGCATCGGGCAGGAGAATTGCGAACTCGTCGCCGCCGAGGCGGCCGATGGTGTCGGCGGCGCGCAGGCTCCGGTTCAGGCGTTCCGACACCGTGACCAGTAACTGGTCGCCGACGTTGTGTCCGAGCGTATCGTTGACCTCCTTGAAGCCGTCCAGGTCCAGCATGATCAATGCAAAGTGGCTGGCCACGCGCTGCGACGCACGGATTTCCAGATCGATGCGATCCTGGATCAAGGTGCGATTGGGCAGGCCGGTGAGCGGATCGTGCAGCGCCAGGTGTTCGAGATCACGGTTGAGTGAGGCGAGTTCCTGGGTACGCTCCTCGACCCGGTACTCGAGGTTTTTGTTGAGTTCCTGCACATAGCCGAGGATACGGTCCTTGTCCTGCGCGCTGCGCCGCAGGTTTTGCGTCATCTCATTGAAGGCGCGCGCCAGCCGGCCAAGTTCATCACCCGAGTCCACTCTCACCTCTTGTTCCAGGTCGCCCTCAGCCACCCGGTGCGAACCGAGGATCAGTGCCTGAATCGGCCGCAACGCGCTGTAGCGGAACACCACGTAGATGCACAGCCCGAGCACCAGAATCGCCGTGAGGCTCCCGCCGAGCTCGCGCACGAGTTCGCGGCGTGCCTCCGCCAGCACACGCGCACGCGACAACCCGAGGTGCACGCGCCCCAGCTCACGCGTCCCGACACGCACCGGGAATTCGAGGTGCAGCATGTACGGTCGGTCGCGCAGCGCCGCGGCGGCGGCCTGCGCGTTGCCCTGCGCCTCCGGTGCAAGCGACGCAATGGCCGGCTTGGCACGGTCGAGATGCCGGCTGAACGCCACGCCGTCCTGCGACTCGATCAGCGCATAGACCACGTCCTCGTCCCGTGTGGCCTCGCGCACGTAGTCGTCGAGGGTGATGAGATCGTAGGACAGGATCGGCGGCGGGCTGATGGAGGCGAGAAAACGCCCCAGCGACTCGCCCTTGGACACGAGCCGCGCGTTGAGCTGCTCGACCTCGGCGTGATAGCCGAGCATGCCCTTGATCCCGAGAATCACCACCAACACCGTGGCGATCAGCACCAGAAACTTCGCCCCGAGACTGCCCCGGAGAGGCGCCAGCAAACGCCGCGCCCAGGCGTGCAGAAGCGTCATGTCAGTAGCGTTCACCGGACACCTCGAAGACGATACGGCGCAGCGGGTCATAGTCGGCGTCGCGCGTCGCGGCGAACCCCGTCAGCTTGGCCGCCGCCAGGACGGCGCGCCCTGACTCGTTGTCGTTGAGTGCCAGCAACGCCGCGCGGATGCGCTGCCTGAGCGCCGGGTCGAGCTCGGCCTTCACCGCCCACGGCAGGTGCGCCACTGCTTCGCTCACGGCGAGCAGCTTCATCTCCTCGGTGTTGATGTGCTCGGTCACGACGGGCATGGCCAGCGAGCGGTCACCGGCGCCGGCCGCGTCGGCGTGCCGCTGGTAGGTGGCGATCACGGCGTTCGGCGGATTGATCGCGAACAGCTCAACGTAGTCGCCCGGCTTGAGGCCGGCACGCCGCAGCAGGTAGGTGGTCAGGATGTAGGCCTGCATCGCATCGCGCCCACCGCCGAACAGGATGCGCTTGCCTTTGAGGTCGGCGAGCCGCTCGATCCCGGAGTCACGCCGCACCAGCAGCGCGCCTTTGATCGTATCGCTGCCGCCTTCGCGATTGCGCGCGATCACCTCGTAGCGCAGCTCGCGATGCGCTTTGATGTAGTGGTACTGGTTGAAATGCACGATGTCGTACCGGCGCGCGGCCACCGCCTGCCAGAAGGTGGAGAAATCACTGGCGGTCTCGATCTCGACCCGGCGGTCGAGCGCGCGCGCGAGATGCTCGGCAAGCGGTGTGAAGCCCTTGAGGGTCTCGGTGTAGTTGTAGCGCGGGAAAATGCCGAGGCGCAGGGGTTCCCCGGAATCAGCCATGCTGAGGCGCATGCCTGCCAGAACGAGCAAGACCAAAACGACAATGCGTTGGCTACCGAACGTCTTCATCATGGGCACTTCCCTCGTGAAGAGGGGCATGGCGTGCCCGCACCGTCCGTGGCCGCGCATCAGCGTCTTCCGGACGCGACACGGGATGCCAGATCAACCTGACACTAAGCAACTTCCATGCCGCTGGAAGTAAGGGAGTGGAAGCGCCGGTTTCAGTAAGTGCCTGGACAGAATACACCCGTAACCCGGGGAATCGGCAAGGAATAACTCGCCTCCCTCAAGGTAGGCGTAGAAACCAGCGGGGCCGGGGGGATGGGAAGGGGTCGAATCTGTGCGTCTTTCCCGACCGCAAATGCTCGCGGGTTGCGACGAAACGCGGCTATGGCGCCAGCTTCTTCTTCAGCAGCTCATTGACCTGCGCCGGGTTGGCCTTGCCCTGCGTGGCCTTCATCACGGTGCCGACGAAAAAGCCAAACAGCGCCTCCTTGCCGGCACGGAATTGCTCGAGCTGCTTCGGATTGTTGGCGATCACCTCGTCCACGGCCTTCTCGATCGCGCCGTTGTCGGTGATCTGTTTCAGACCCTTCTTCGCGATCACCGCGTCGGCGTCGCCCTCGCCGGCCCACATCGCCGCGAGCACATCCTTGGCGATCTTGCCGGAGATGGTGTTGTCGGCCAGGCGCTTGAGCAGGCCGGCCATCAACGGCGCCGTGACCGGCGACGCGCTGATGTCCTTGTTCTCGCTGTTCAACAAGCCGGACAGCTCGACCGCAACCCAGTTGGCGGCGATCTTGGGGTCGGCGCCGGAGTCGCGCACCACCTGTTCGTAGTAATCGGCCATGGCGCGCGTCGCGGTCAACACGCCGGCATCGTAGGCCGAGAGCTTGTACTGCTGTTTGAAGCGTTCGGCCTTGGCGTCCGGCAGTTCCGGCAGGGTCTTGCGGGTTTCCTCGATGAAGCTCGCTTCGATCACCAGCGGCAACAGGTCCGGGTCGGGGAAGTAGCGGTAGTCGTGCGCCTCTTCCTTGCCGCGCATGGAGCGGGTTTCGTTTTTCACCGAATCGTACAGACGGGTTTCCTGTACCACCTTGCCGCCACCTTCGAGCAACTCGATCTGGCGCTCGACCTCGAACTCAATGGCCTTCTCGACGAAACGGAACGAGTTCACGTTCTTGATCTCGGCGCGCGTACCGAATTCCTTCTGGCCCTTCGGGCGCACCGATACGTTGGCGTCACAGCGGAACGAGCCTTCCTGCATGTTGCCGTCGCAGATTTCGAGATAGGTGACCAGTGAGTGCAGTTTCTTGAGGTAGGCGACCGCTTCCTTCGACGAGCGCATGTCCGGCTCGGACACAATTTCAAGCAACGGCGTGCCGGCGCGATTAAGATCGATGCCGGTCAGTCCGTGGAAGTCTTCGTGCAGCGACTTGCCGGCATCCTCTTCCAGATGTGCGCGCGTGACGCCGATGATCTTTTCCTGACCATCGACCTCGATCCTGAGCGTGCCCTTCTGCACGACCGGCAATTCGTACTGCGAGATCTGGTAGCCCTTGGGCAGGTCTGGATAGAAATAATTCTTGCGCGCGAATACCGAGCGCGGGCTGACGACGGCGCCGATGGCGAGCCCCAGCTTGGTGGCCATGCGCGCGGCCTCGCGGTTCATCACCGGCAGCACGCCGGGCAGCGCCAGATCCACCACGCACGCCTGGGTGTTCGGCTCAGCGCCGTATTGCGCAGCCGCGCCGGAGAATAACTTGCTCTTGGTGAGCAGCTGCACGTGCACTTCAAGACCGATAACCGTTTCCCATTCCATCAGACAAACCCCTTCGGCGCCTGCTTGTGCCAGTCGGTCGCTTGCTGGTACTGATGCGCGGTGTTGAGCAGGCGTGCCTCGTCAAAATATTTCCCGATCAACTGCAAACCAACCGGACGCTGGTCGACGCCGAAGCCGGCCGGGATGGACATGCCGGGCAGGCCGGCGAGGTTCACCGAGATGGTGTAGATGTCACTCAAATACATCGCCACCGGGTCGTCTTTCTTGGCGCCAAGGTTAAACGCCGTGGTCGGTGTGGTTGGGCCCATGATCACGTCGCATTTTTCAAATGCGCGGTTGAAGTCGTCGGTGATCAGACGCCGCAGTCTCTGCGCCTGCAAATAGTAGGCGTCGTAATAACCAGCCGAAAGCACATAGGTGCCGATCAGGATGCGGCGCTTCACTTCGGCGCCGAAACCCTGGGCGCGGGTCTTGCAGTACATGTCCGACAGATCCTTGTACTCGGGAGCGCGGTGCCCGTAACGCACACCATCGAAGCGCGCCAGGTTGCTGGAGGCCTCGGCCGGGGCCAGCACGTAATAGCAGGGAATGGCGAGCTGGCTGTTGGGCAGAGACACCTCGACGATTTCGGCACCGAGTTTCTTGTACTCAGCGATGGCGGCCTCGACTACTTTCGCCACGTCGGCACTCAGGCCGGCGCCGAAATATTCCTTCGGCAAGCCGATCTTGAGACCTTTCACGCTGTTGTTGAGGCTGGCCGTGAAATCCGGAACCGGCTGATCGACCGAGGTCGAGTCGCGCACATCGAAGCCACACATGGTGCTGAGCAACAACGCGGCATCTTCGGCGGTGCGGGTCATCGGCCCGCCCTGATCGAGCGAGCTGGCGAACGCGATCATGCCGTAACGTGATACCCGCCCATAACTCGGCTTGATGCCGGTGATGCCGGTGAGCGCCGCCGGCTGGCGGATCGAGCCACCGGTGTCGGTGCCGGTCGCAGCGGGGGCGAGGCGCGCGGCGACCGCCGCGGCCGAACCGCCGGAGCTGCCGCCCGGTACGGCCTGGGTGTCCCAGGGGTTCTTTACCGGGCCATAGTATGAAGTCTCGTTCGACGAACCCATGGCGAACTCGTCCATGTTGGTCTTGCCGAGGCACACGGCACCGGCGGCGTTGAAGCGCTCGATGACTGTGGCATCGTACGGCGCAACAAAGTTGGACAGCATTTTCGAGCCACAGGTGGTCAGCCAGCCGTCGGCGCAAAAAATGTCTTTCTGGGCAACCGGGATGCCGGTGAGCGGGCCGGCCTGGCCCCTGGCGAGACGCTCGTCCGCGATCTTGGCCTGGGCAAGCGAGCGCGCCGGGTCCAGGGAGATGAAGGCGTTCAGCTCCTTATACTTACTAATACGGTCCAGAAAGCCCTGGGTAAGCTCGACGCTCGAGACCTTCTTGGCCTTGAGGGCGGCGGACAGCTCGGCAACGGTTTTATCGAACATTTACTATTCTCTTTTCACCGCCCTGACGCCAAGAGCGCCAAGACAAGACATTTGTATGGGGAAACCCTGAATCCGGCCGTTCTTGGCGTCTTGGCGGTTCAGAGGTTACTCAATCACTTTCGGCACGAGGTACAGCCCGGCCTCGGTCGCCGGGGCGATCTTCTGGAATTTGTCGCGCTGGTCGGGCTCGGTGACACGGTCGTCGCGCAGGCGCAGGGCTGCGTCCTGGGGGTGGGCCATGGGCGCCACCGACTTGGTGTCCACGGCGTTCATCTGCTCGATCAGCCCAAGGATACGCGACAGCGACTCGGTAGTCGCGGCGACCTCGGCCTCGGTGATGTCGAGGCGCGCCAGATGGGCGATCTTGATCACGTCCTTTCTGTCGAGCGACATGCAAACCTTTTCGAAATGGCGGCTGGAATGGGTTCCGCACGTTATCACATCCGGTTTGGCGGTTGAACCGGTCCCCGGCGGTTGCTACAGTAGGCCGATTACCGGGATTTGTCTCACCTTCACGACTTCAAGGCTACACTCCATTCATGTTTGCAAACCTGCGCGGCTATTTCTCCAGCGATCTCGCTATCGACCTCGGCACCGCCAACACCCTGATCTGGGTACGCGGCAAGGGCATCGTCCTCAATGAACCGTCAGTGGTCGCGGTACGCCAGGAGTTCGGCCCGCGCGGCGGGCGCCAGGTGCTGGCGGTGGGCGTCGAGGCCAAGCGCATGCTCGGCCGCACCCCCGGCTCGATCCAGGCAATCCGCCCGATGAAGGACGGCGTAATTGCTGACTTCACCGTCACCGGCGAGATGCTCAAATACTTCATCCGCAAGGTGCATGAAAAACGCCTGTTCCAGCCCAGCCCGCGCATTGTCATCTGCGTGCCGTGCGGCTCCACCCAGGTGGAGCGGCGCGCGATCCGCGAGTCGGCCATCGGCGCTGGCGCACGCGAGGTGTATCTCATTGAAGAGCCGATGGCCGCCGCGATCGGCGCGGATCTGCCGATCGGCGAGCCGACCGGCTCCATGGTGCTCGATATCGGCGGCGGTACCAGCGAAGTCGGCGTGATTTCGCTCGGCGGCCTGGTCTATGCCTCAAGCTTGCGCATCGCCGGCGACAAAATGGACGAGGCCATCATCAGCTACGTGCGCCGCAAGTATGGCCTGTTGATCGGCGAGGCCACGGCCGAGAAGGTGAAGATCCAGGTCGGCACTGCCTGGCACGAAAGCGAGATGCGCCAGATGGAAATCAAGGGCCGGCATATCGCCGACGGCGTGCCGCGCAGCATGATCATCAACAGCAAGGAAGTGCTGGCGGCGTTGTCTGAATGCCTGGCCGGCATTGTCACCGCCATCAAGGGCGCCCTCGAACAGACCCCGCCGGAACTGGCAGCCGACATCGCCGACAAGGGCCTAGTGGTTTCCGGCGGCGGCGCGCTGCTGCGCGACCTCGACATCATGCTGCGCGAGGAAACCGGACTGCCGATCGTGATCTCCGAGGATCCACTCACCTGCGTGGTACGCGGCTGCGGACGTGCGCTGGAAGAAACCGAATCCCTGAGTGACGTGTTCGTGCATGAATAATCGCGCGCCGCGCCTACCCAATTTTTTCACGCCCCGGTTCGTTCTGATATTCCCGGGTCGCCTTGGCTTGGTCACTCGCTAATATGGCTATTCTTGTGCAGGCTTGCTTTCCTTAAATGCTGCAGGTCTCCGGCTGGCAGATCCGATCGCCTTCCAACCTGACACGCTTCGTGCTGCTGGCCCTGCTGTCGGTGGGCCTGATGCTGCTCGACGCACGCGGCCATCACCTGCAGAAGATCCGCGCCAGTCTCACGGTGTTGTTCGCACCCATCCAGCTGGTCGCCGCCATCCCGATTCGCGTGGGTGGCGCGATCATCGATTTCTTCCATGGCGACGAAAGTCTGCGCGCGGAGGCCGGGCGCCTGCGGTCCGAACAGCCGATTCTGCTCGCGCGCTTGCAAAAATACGAGGCCATCGAGGCAGAAAATGCCCATCTGCGGCAGCTGCTCGGCACCAGTGCGCTGGTTGCCGAACGGGCCGTGGTGGCGGAACTGCTGGAAGTGGCGAGCGAACCATTGCGGCGCACCGTGGTGATCGCCAAAGGTACAAAAGACGGGCTGTACCTTGGCCAACCGGTGATCGATGCCTACGGCATCCGCGGTCAGGTAAGCGAGGTCGGCGTGTTGCAGAGCACCGCCATCCTGATCACCGACCCGGGTCACGCCATTCCGGTACAGGTGAATCGCAACGGCCTGCGCGCGATCGCCTTCGGCACCGGCGCACCGGATACGGTTTCAATCCGCTATCTGACCGCCTCGTCCGATATCAAGCCGGGCGATTTGCTGGTGAGCTCCGGCATTGGCGGTGGCTTTCCGTTCGGCTACCCGGTCGCGAAGGTAAAAAAGATCGTGAACGATCCGAATGAATCGTTTCTCGACATCATCGCCACACCGGTGGCGCAGCTATCGCACAACCGGGAAGTGCTGCTCATCTGGCCCACGAAGTCGGTATTGCCGGCAGAAGTGAAGAAAAGCGCGGAGATCAAGAAACCGGTTCAGCAAAAGAAACCCGTCGAACCGAAGAAGCCGATCGAGATCAGAATGCCGGTTGAGGCGAATACGCCGGCCCAAGCACCCAAACCACCGGTTGCCGAACCGGTCAAGCCGGCAGAGGGTGCAATACCATGAACCTGAGCCACAACGCGCGCCGCCGCCTGATCATTGCCGCCAGTTTCCTCGTGGCGCTGGTGTTGTCGATTCTGCCGTGGCCGGTGTGGACCGAGCAGTTCCGCCCCGACTGGGTGGCGCTGGTGCTCATCTACTGGTGCATGGCGCTGCCGACGCGCGTCGGCGTAGGCACCGGCTGGAGCGTGGGCCTGATACTCGATGTGCTGTATGGTTCGATGCTCGGCGAGAATGCGCTGGCCAAGTCACTGATCGCCTTCCTGGCTGTGCGTTTCCACCTGCAACTGCGTATGTTCCCGCGCTGGCAACAGGCGGTGGTCGTTCTGCTGCTGGTCATCCTCAACAATCTGCTGGTGTTGTGGATCAAACACCTCGCTGGCCAGGCGCCGTCCACCTGGAGCTACCTCACGCCGAGCATCGTCAGCATGCTCCTCTGGCCGTGGCTGTTCGTGATTCTGCGCGACATCCGCCGCCACGGCAACGTAAACTAGCATGGCTATGCTTGTGGCGGAAAAACTGCTCCTGCGTTTTCCGCACTTCCGCCATCCATGGCGGTCGCAGGCCTGCTTTCCCTCATATGGCTAATTTTGTGCAGGCCTGCTTTCCTTAAACCATGCGCGCTGGCGAAATCCGCGACCATCTGCGCGAATCGCGCCTGTTCGGTGCGCGCCTGTCAATCGTGGCGAGCGTGGTCGTGGCGCTCACTGCCGCGCTGTTTCTGCGCCTCGCTTACATACAGATCGTCAACTATCGGCACTTCGCCACACTGTCGCAGGAGAACCGCATCAAGCCGGTGCCCATCCCGCCGGTGCGTGGCACCATCTTCGACCGCAACGGTGTGGTGCTGGCGCAAAACTACCCGGTACTCACGATCGAAGTCGTTCCCGACCAGGTCGAGGACATGGGCGAACTCCTCAAGGAGCTCGGCAAGATTGTCACGCTCAACGAGCGCGATCTGAAACTGTTTGCCAAACAACTGCGTGAACGGCCGCGCTTCGAGTCGCTCACGCTGCGCACCCACCTGACCGACGAGGAGGCGGCGCGCTTCGCGCTGGTGCGCCACCGCTGGAACGGCGCCGAGCTGCGCGCGCGCCTGCAACGCCACTATCCGCAGGGCGCGCTCGCGGTACATGCCATCGGCTACGTCGGCCGCATCAACGAAGACGAAATGGAGAACATCGACCGCAACACCTACCGCGGCACCCAGCACATCGGCAAGCTCGGTATCGAACAGAACTACGAAGAAACGCTGCTCGGCCAGGTCGGCTTCAAAAAGGTCGAAACCGACGCGCACGGACGCGAGAGCCGCGTGCTGGAACGTATCGCGCCGGTCGCCGGAAAACATCTGCATCTGAGTCTGGATGCGCGCATGCAGGCGATAGCCGAACAGGCGCTCGGCAATTTCAAAGGCGTGGTGATTGCCATGGATCCGAAGACCGGCGCCGTACTGACGTTCGCCAGCACACCAACCTACGATCCGAATCCGTTCGTGAACGGCATCGACGCGGACACCTACGCGGCGCTGCGTGACAGCAAGGACAAGCCGCTGCTGAATCGCGCGCTCAACGGCCAGTACGCTCCGGGTTCCACCATCAAGAGCTTCCTCGGCCTGGCGGCGCTCGACGCCGGCGAAAACCCGGCCAAGCAGATCACCTGTCCGGGCTGGTATTCGCTGCCCGGCAGCAGCCACCGCTTCCGCTGCTGGAAAAAGGCCGGCCACGGCACGGTGGACCTGCACACCGCCGTGGTGCAATCCTGCGACGTGTACTTCTACCGGCTCGCCGTGACCCTCGGTATCGATCGCCTGAATACGTACCTTGCCGGCCATGGCTTCGGCAGCCCGACCGCCGTGGACATCCGCGGCGAATCGAAGGGCGCGCTGCCGCAGCCGGACGCCAAGCAACGGCGCGGCCAGCCTTGGCAACCGGGCGAAACCGTGATCACCGGCATCGGCCAGGGCGCGACCCTGGTCACGCCCCTGCAGCTCGCCACTGCCATGTCCGGCATCGCGAATCGCGGTCTGCGCCCGCAGCCACGTCTGGTGCAGGCGGTCGAGGACCCGACCACCCGGGTACGCACGCCGCTGCCGCCATCGCCCATGCATCCGTCCGGGACGTACACGCCAGAACAGTTCGAGATCATGGTGCACAATCTCACCGACGTGGTACACGGCGAAGGTGGCACGGCGCGCGGCATCGGCTGGAATGCACCGTACAAGATCGCCGGCAAAACCGGCACGGCGCAGGTGAAAGGCGTCGGCCAGAGCGAGAGTTATGTCGAGAGCCGTACCGCCGAACATCTGCGCGATCACGCGCTGTTCATCGCCTTTGCGCCAGTTGACGACCCGCAGATTGCGGTGGCGGTGATCGTCGAAAATGGTGGTCATGGTGGCTCAGTGTCTGCGCCCATTGCGCGCAAGATCATGGACCAGTATCTGATCGGCAATGCCGGCCCTGCCATCAAGGTCGCCGTCCCGGCGAGCGGTGACGCCGATTAATGAAAGCAAGCCTGCACAAAAATAACCATATTCAACGAAAGCAAGCCTGCACAAAGTCCATTGCGCCAATAACGGCGCCTGGAAATATAATCCCATGACACTCGCCCATGCCCTTCCGGACTCCCGATTTCTGTTCTAGGCTGCACGCATGAATCGTCTTCAACACTGGCACATCGATATCCCCTTGTTCTACGCGTTGCTCGCACTCACCGGCATCAGTCTGCTGATGGTGTTCAGCGCCAGTGCCGAAAACTTCGGCGTGCTTTTCAAACACGTCCTGCGCCTGATCATGGGCTTCGGCATCCTGTTCCTGATCGCGCAGATCCGCCCCGATGACCTGCGCCGGCTGGCACCGGTGCTGTTCGGGCTTGGCGTGTTGCTGCTGATCGCCGTGCTCGGTGTTGGCATTGTCTCGAAGGGCGCGCGCCGCTGGCTGGGCGTGGGCGGTTTGAGTTTCCAGCCGGCCGAGATCATGAAACTCGCCCTGCCGATGATGCTCGCCTGGTATTTCGCGCGCGTGCCACTGCCTCCCAACCTGAAACAATTGACGCTCGCCAGCATCATCACACTTGCGCCGGTGGCGCTGATCGCCAAGCAACCGGACTTGGGCACCGCCATTCTGGTGCTCGGCTCCGGTTTCGCGATGTTGTTCCTGGCCGGTATGTACTGGCGGATCCTGGCAGCGATTGCGGCACTCGCAGCGGTGGCCATCCCTTATGTCTGGACGCACCTGCACGGTTATCAACAGAAACGCATTCTGACACTGCTCGACCCGGCCTCCGATCCGCTCGGTGCCGGCTATCACACCCTGCAAGGCATGATCGCAATCGGCTCCGGCGGGTTCTTCGGCAAGGGCTGGCTCAACTCCAGCCAGGCACACCTCAACTACCTGCCGGAAAGCTCCACCGATTTTATTTTCGCGGTGTTCGCTGAAGAGTTCGGCTTGCTCGGTATCCTGGTACTGCTCGGGCTCTATCTGTTTATCGTCTATCGAGGGTTTCTGATTGCCTGGCTGGCGCAGGACAGCTTCACGCGCCTGCTGGCCGGCGGCCTGACGCTGGTATTCTTTTTCTACTTCTTTGTGAATGTCGGCATGGTAAGCGGCATACTGCCCGTGGTGGGCGTGCCCTTGCCGCTCATCAGTTATGGTGGCACCGCACTGGTCACACTTATGGCGGCGTTCGGAATGCTGATGAGCATTCACACTCACCGGAAAATGACCGGCTAATGTTGACGGCAGATACAAGTTGCAAGTTGCAAGTTGCAAGGAAAGCCCCGCTTCTGGCTTGTATCTTGTATCTTGCATCTTGCATCTGCTTTGCCCTTCCCGCGCACGCCGTGAACCTGGATGAGCACCCGGTGTTGCGGCTGCTGATGGATGAAATGGTGTCGAAGCATGCGTTCACACACAAGGAACTCGGCGACTGGCTGTCCCAGGCCGAGATCCGCGAGGACATCATCGAGGCCATTTACCGCCCGAAGGAAAACCTGCCGTGGTATGAGTACCGCAAGCTGTTCGTCAACGACGACCGTGCACGCCGCGGCCTGACGTTCTGGAAAGCGAACGCCGAGACAGTGTTTCGCGCCGGCAGCGAGTTCGGCGTACCGCCCGAGATCATCGTTGCGATCCTCGGCGTCGAGACTTTTTATGGTCGCCAGGGAGGACGTTACCGCGTGCTGGATGCACTGGTCACGCTCACCTTGCGCTATCCGGAGCGCAGCGACTTCTTCCGCAATCAGCTCATCGAGTTCCTGCTGCTGGCGCGCGAGCTTGGGGTGAGTCCACTCAGCATCAAGGGCTCGTATGCCGGCGCCATGGGCATACCGCAGTTCATCCCGTCCAGCTATCGGAGCTACGCCGTGGATTTCGATGGCGACCGCAAACGCGACCTGACCGACATTGAAGACGCGGTCGGCAGTGTCGCCAATTTTCTCAGACAACACGGCTGGAAACGCGATGAACCGATTGTCGGCGAGGTGAAACTGGATGGCTCGATGTACGCCTGGCTGGAGAACAACGGGCCTGAACCGCGCATCAGCATCCAGCACCTGTCGCGCTACGGCATTCTGCCGGTGCAACGCATCGATGCGCGCCAACTCGCCGCCCTCCTGGCATTCGAAGGCGAGACCACACCCATCCATCGCCTTGGCTATAATAATTTCTATGTGCTCACACGCTACAACCGCAGCAAAAACTACTCGATGGCGATCGTGGAGTTGAGTGAAATGCTCCACAAACTGTACTACGGAGAGTAAACATGCAATTCCGCCTCCTGCTGGTCGTGATTTTGGCCTTGGCGGCCGGCTGCGCCAGCGTGCCGCGCGGCGGTTACTACCAGGACGACGGCCCGCACCGCCGCCCTGAGGTGGATGTGTCGAAAGTTCCGGACGCCGTGCCGCGCAACGAGCCTCACAACGAACGCAATAACCGCCCGTACACTGTTTTTGGCGTCAGTTACCGGCCGCTCAATACCGCCAAGGGCTATCGCGAACGCGGCGTCGCCTCCTGGTACGGCAAGAAATTCCACGGGCAGTACACCGCCAACGGTGAAACCTACGACATGTACGCCATGACCGCGGCGCACAAAACACTGCCGCTGCCGTCGTACCTGCGCGTACGCAACCTGAACAATGGCAAGAGTGTGGTCGTGCGCGTGAACGACCGCGGGCCGTTCCGCGAGAACCGGATCGTCGACCTGTCGTATGCGGCGGCCGCGAAACTCGGCATCATCGGCACCGGCACCGGCATTGTCGAGGTCGAGGCGCTCAGCGGCGACGAGCCGGTCACACAGGTCACGGCGCGTGCGCCGGAGCCCGAGCCACTCCCCCAGGCATCGGCCCCGCGACTGTATCTACAGGTCGGCGCCTTCACCAGCCGCGACAACGCCGAGAACCTGAAGCTGCGCCTGGTGCGCGCCGATCTCAAGTCTGTGCACATCCAGAGCGCCGATCTCGACACCACCCCGCTTTACCGCGTGCGCATCGGTCCACTCGACAACGTGGATGAAAGCGACCGGCTGGCAGCGCGCGTGGCCGCGCAGGGCCTGTCGAATCCGATTGTGGTCGTCGAGCAGTAACATGCCGTGCGCACCGCGGTGGCGCGCCGTACTTCTCATGTGCGGCCTGCTGCCATTCTCCTGCACCTTCGCTCACGCCTGGAACATCCCGGCCCCGGATCTGCCGGCGCGCGCCTTCGTGATCATCGAGGCACAGAGCGGCACCGAGCTTGTCGCGCACAACGCCGATGCGCGTCTGCCCCCGGCCTCGCTCACCAAGCTCATGACCGCCTACCTGCTGTTCGGTGATTTGCGCGCCGGAAGGCTGAAACTGGACGAACTCGTTACCGTCAGCCGCTACGCCGCGCGCCTGCCGGGAGCGCGCATGTTCCTGCGCGAAGGCGATCAAGTCCCGGTGGAAGAGCTGTTCAAAGGCATGCTGGTGCAGTCCGGCAACGACGCGACCCTGGCGCTGGTCGAGCGCGCCAGCGGCACACTGCCGGTATTCGTGGCACGCATGAACACCATGGCCGCGGAGCTCGGCCTCGCCAACACGCACTTCGCCAACGCCACCGGTCTCAACAACCCGCAACATTACTCGAGCGCGCGCGATCTGACGCGCCTCGCGTTGGCCGTGCAACGCGACTTCCCCGAACACGCCGGCTGGTTCGCGCTTCCGGAATACCGCTGGGCCGGCATCGCGCAGCCGAACCGCAACCCGTTGCTGCGCGACCCCGGCGTGGACGGGCTCAAGACTGGTCACACCGAGGCCGCCGGCTATTGCCTGGTGGCGAGCGCGCAACGTGACGGCATGCGTCTCATCGCCACCCTGCTCGGCGCTGACAACGAGCAGGAGCGCGCCCGCGGCGGACGCCGGCTACTCGACTTCGGTTTTCGGCAGTTCGAGACGCGTCTGCTGTATCGAAGCGGTGCGCCGTTCGCGACCCTGCCGGTCTGGCAGGGTGAGAACGACGCTGTGGCGCTCGGCGTGAACCGGGACGTCTGGATTACCCTGCCACGCGGCGGCTTTACGACTTTCAGCGCACAGGCGGTATTGCCACGAAACCAGCTGGCGCCAGTGACACGCGGTGAAACGCTTGGGCGTATTGAGCTCGTGCACAACGGCCAGGCGCTCACTGAGTTGCCGCTCGTGGCATTGGCCACCGTGCCGGAGGGTAGCCTTGCCAAACGCGCCGCCGACCGGCTGCGCCAATGGTTTCGAGAGCAGGGTCTGGTTCAGGCCGCGCCGTGACCAGCTGCATCGCTTCGGGATAGAATCTGTTGCACCGCGGGCCTGCCCGCCTTTTGCGACACGCCCAACCATGTATCCCCCGCTCGTTTATCTCAATGGTGAATTTCTCCCACCCGACCGGGCCAAAGTCTCGGCCTTCGACCGCGGCTTCGTGTTCGCCGACGGCGTCTATGAAGTGATTCCGGCTTACGGCGGCCGGCTGTTCCGTCTGCCGCAGCATCTGGCGCGTCTCGACAACAGCCTCGCCGGCATCCGCCTGTCCAATCCGCTGACAGCGCACGACTGGCAGGCGGTGTTCACACGCCTGGTGGAAGCCGGCGGCGTTGAGGACCAGTCGGTGTATCTGCAAGTCACGCGCGGCCCGGCGGAACGCGACCATGCCTTTCCGAAGCAGATCACCCCGACGGTGTTTGCGTATTCCCAGCCACTCAAATATCCGGAGCCGGCGCAACTGGCCGCGGGCGTGGCCGCGATCACGGTGCCGGACATCCGCTGGCAGCGCTGCGACATCAAGGCGATTGCACTCTTGCCAAACGTGCTCATGCGCCAGCAGGCCACCGAGCAGGGCGCGGCTGAGGCAATCCTGCTGCGCGATGGCCGTATGACCGAAGGCTCGGCGAGCAACATCTTCCTCGTGCTGAAAGGCACGCTCGTGACACCGCCTAAGGGACCGTTCATTCTGCCCGGCGTCACGCGCGACCTGGCGCTGGAACTGGCGCGCGCGCACGGACTGGCGCGTGAAGAGCGTGCCGTGACCGAATCCGAATTGCGCAGCGCTGACGAATTGATGCTGTCGAGTTCCACCAAGGAACTGCTGCCGATCACACACCTCGACGGCAAACCCGTGGGCAGCGGCAAGCCCGGCCCGCTGCATGCTCGTTTGCACGCCCTTTATCAGGATTACATCCGTGACTTCCGCGCCGGCAAAGTCGAGTAACCTCGACATGCAGGTCGTGATGGTGCGCGACCTCGGGCGCGCGGACTACTCGTGCGTCTGGCAGGACATGCGCACCTTCACCGATCGGCGCGACGCCTCCACTCGGGATGAAATCTGGGTGGTCGAACATCCACCGGTGTACACCCTCGGCACCAACGATCGCAACGAGCCATTCGACAATCCCGGCATTCCCATTGTAAAGAGCGACCGCGGCGGGCAAATTACCTATCACGGCCCGGGTCAGCTTATCGCCTATGTGCTCATGGACCTGCGCCGGCGCGGCTGGGGTGTAAAGCAGCTGGTCTCAATGCTTGAACAGTCTGTCATTGACCTGCTGGCGGAACGTGGCTTGTCTGCGGTACGGCGTGCGGGGGCGCCCGGCGTCTACGTAGACGGGCGCAAGATCGCCCAGCTCGGGCTGCGCGTGCGGCGTGGTGCGAGCTACCACGGGCTGGCATTCAATGTGGATATGGACCACTCGCCGTTCCGCCGCATCAAACCGTGCGGTTATGCCGGCCTCGAAACCACTGATCTCGCAACGCTTGCCGGTCGTGAACACGCGCACCTGAGCGAGCTGAAGCCCGAGCTGCTTGCCCAGCTTTTACGTAATCTGGGATACAATGTTTAGATAAAGATGCGGCTCTCCCGCCACGCTGAACAGCAGGCCAAGGACTTAATAATAACCAACAACCATTCTGGAAGAACTCACTATGGAACTGTGGCCCCGAATCGCTGAAGCTTTGATCACGCCGCCCGGCATCGTCGTTCTACTGCTGTTTCTCACTTTCCTTGCGTATCTCCGCCGCCAGTGGCTAGGCGCCGCGATGCTGGTTCTGAGCACCATCGTTCTGGTTGCCCTGAGCCTGCCGCTCACCGCACAGCAACTATTGAACGGATTGCAGAACTTCTCAAAACCACCAGAGTTGGTGCCGCTGGCGGAGAAGGGCCCAAAGGCTTCGCTCTATGCGCCAAAAAACAGCCTGAATGATCTGCCCGAAGCTATTGTGGTCCTGGGCCATGGTCGCTATGCCGATGCGCCGGAGTATGATCTGGAAGACACCGTGAACGCACAAGGGCTGGAACGCCTGCGTTACGCCGCCTATCTACAACGCAAAACAGGACTGCCAATCCTGGTCAGCGGCGGCGCGCCGGGCGGCGAAGACACGGCGGAGGCCGAACTCATGCAGGCTGTCCTGGCTGCAGATTTTCATGCGAACGTGAAGTGGGTTGAGCGCGAATCCAGGACCACCCTGGAAAACGCCCGCAACAGCCAGATGCTGTTCCAGACAGCCAAGGTACGACATGTTTATCTCATCACCCATGCCTGGCACATGCGGCGCGCGGCGCGCGCCTTCGAGTCTGTCGGCATCAAGGTGACGCCGGCCCCGACCGGTTTCTATACGCTGAACCACGCAGCACGCAAGCTGGATGCCTACCTCCCAAGTGCCCAAGGCATGTATTTCACAAGCATCGCGCTGCGCGAACGCCTGGCTTTCATTGGGTATGGCTTGAAGGAGAACGAAATGCCGGCAAGCGACAAGCCATCTGCAGAGGCGGCCACGCCTCCGGTATCCGCTCCCGCGGCTGCATCAAGCCCGGCACCGAAAAAGAAGTAGTCCTGCGACGCGTGCAGCCGCTGCATTGCGCAGCCGCTTCAGCTTATGGGTATGGGTATGGGTATGGGTATGGGCGCGGATTGTTCGGCGATGCAGCGGAACGCGGGTCAATGACAAGACCCCGTTCAAGCGTTGGCGACGCGATATGGGAAAGCACTGGAACCAATCTGGTCTTTACCGATGCAAATGTCGTCCTCGGAAAACTTCTTCTGAATGTCGATGACATCATCGATGCGTCGCAATAATGCCATCACACAACCTGCGTCGAAATGCCGGCCACGTTCATCGCGCATGAATTCCAGGGCATCGTCCAAGGCCCAGGCCTTCTTGTAGTGGCGTGCGTTGACGAGTGCGTCGAATACATCGGCGGTTGCCACAATGCGCCCGGAAAGTGGAATGGCTTCACCCGACAGCCCGTTCGGATAGCCTTCACCGCTGTACTTCTCGTGATGCGTGAGCGCTATCTCGGCTCCCATGCGCAGCAGTTCGGAGTGGCTGTCCTTGAGTAAATCGTGACCGATCCGGGCATGGGTTTGCATGATGCTCCACTCAACCGGGTCCAGCCTGCCGGCCTTGAGCAGGATGCGGTCGGGAATACCAACCTTGCCAAGGTCGTGCATGGGCGCAGCGCGCAGCAGCATGTCACAGAAACGAGCATCAAGCCCAAGCTCCTGCCCGATGAGTTGCGAGATATGCGCCATGCGGTGCATGTGGTTGCCGGTTTCCTCGTCCCGATATCCGGACAGGTGCGTGAGGCGCTGGATGATAACCGCCTGCTCTTGCTCGACAAGCTGTTGTACGGTTTCTGTTATTTCGCGCTCGCGGCGGCCCATGTCCTGCCGCCCGTCACGCAGGCGCAGATGGTTGCGAGTACGCACCACGACGTCGGAGACATTGATAGGCTTGCTCAGAAAATCTGTCGCACCACTTTCAAGCGCCTGCTGCTGGAGTTCGGTACTTGGCTGGCCGGTGATCATGATCACCGGAATTCCCTGAAACGCCGCGCGGCGACGCACTTTCGCCATGAACTCGATACCGCTCATGCCCGGCATTTTATAATCGATAAGACAGAGATCCGGTTCATGTGTTTCGCACCACGCCACGGCGGCCTGCGGCGAGGTAAATCCCACCGTGCGCACATCGGGCAGATTGCGCTTGATGGTTTCCTCGATCAGCAGGACGTTATTCGGCTCGTCGTCCAGAATCAGAATGGTCTGTGACATGTGTTGTGCACCTATCCCCGTCGGAAACAAGTTCAAGTTTCATGCCACGCACAACTTGGGAGGTCACGATCGGCCTTTATACCTGCCGGGACAGAAGGAGAACCCAGCGGGAGAGGGAATAAAAAAAGGGGTTACTTGCGTAACCCCTTGTTTTAATGGTGGGCCCGGCAGGACTCGAACCTGCGACCTAGGGATTATGAGTCCCCAGCTCTAACCAGCTGAGCTACAGGCCCGAGTCCGAATAACGTTAATCGAGGAAACTGCGCAGGTGTTCAGAGCGGCTCGGGTGACGCAATTTGCGCAGCGCCTTGGCCTCAATCTGGCGTATGCGCTCGCGCGTCACATCGAACTGCTTGCCGACCTCTTCCAGAGTATGGTCGGTGTTCATCTCGATGCCGAAGCGCATGCGCAACACCTTGGCCTCACGCGGCGTCAAGGTGCTGAGAATCTCATCGGTCGCTTCCTTCAGCCCGGCCAGGGTAGCCGCGTCACCGGGCGCGGTGACACTGGTGTCCTCAACGAAGTCGCCCAGATGCGAATCCTCATCATCGCCGATTGGCGTTTCCATGGAAATTGGCTCCTTGGCGATCTTGAGCACCTTGCGGATCTTGTCCTCGGGCATTTCCATGCGCTTGGCCAGTTCCTCGGGGGTCGCCTCGCGGCCCATCTCCTGCAACATCTGACGGGAGATGCGATTGAGCTTGTTGATGGTTTCGATCATGTGCACCGGGATACGAATGGTGCGCGCCTGGTCGGCGATTGAGCGCGTGATCGCCTGGCGAATCCACCAGGTGGCATAGGTCGAGAACTTGTAACCGCGGCGGTATTCAAACTTGTCCACGGCCTTCATCAGGCCGATGTTGCCTTCCTGGATCAGGTCAAGGAATTGCAGGCCGCGATTGGTGTACTTCTTCGCGATCGAGATTACGAGACGCAAGTTGGCCTCAACCATCTCCTTCTTGGCGCGGCGTGCCTTCGCCTCGCCGATCGACATGCGACGATTGACCTCTTTCAGCTCGCTGATCGGCAGGCCGGCACGCTCCTGAATCTGCGTCAGCCGGTTCTGAGCACTGGTGATCGTTTCCAGATGGCGCTCAATGACATCGGCATTGCATTCACCGGTCTTCTGGATTTTCTTGATGACGCGCGGATTGGCTTCATGGCCCGGAAATACCTTGATGAAGGTCTTGCGCGGCAGACGCGCCTTGCCGACGCAGATGTCCATGATGATCTTTTCCTGGTCGCGCGCACGCTCAACGAGCGAGCGCACGTCTTCCACCAGGCGGTTGATCTGCTTGGCAACAAACTTGATCTCGAGGAACTCTTCGGTGAGCTTCTTCTGCGAGCGCAGCGCCTCGGGCGTACCGAAACCATTCTTGTCCAGGGCCTTGGCGAGGCTGGCGTGCAGCTTGCGAACGCGCGCAAAACGCCGCAACGCCTCATCACGATCCGGACCCACGTCTTCCTCGGTAGCGCCGTCCTCGCCCTCTTCATCGTCCTTCGGCTTGGCGGCGCCGGCCGACACACCTTCTTCGTCGGCATGTATCTCCGGCAACGGTTCGTCCTTGGCATTCGGGTCGATGAAGTCCACGACCAAGTCGGTGAGGCGCATCTGCTCGGCCTCGACCAGGTCCATCATGCGCAGCACTTCGCCGATGGTCGCCGGGCAGGAGGCGATGGCCACGATACTCTCGCGGATACCGTCCTCGATGCGCTTGGCGAGCTCGATTTCGCCCTCGCGGGTCAGCAGCTCCACCGTGCCCATTTCGCGCATGTACATGCGCACCGGGTCGGTGGTGCGGCCGAATTCGTTGTCCACGGCCGAGGCCAGCACCTGCTCGGCCTCTTCGGCGACCTCTTCCTCGTCCTCGGTGGCGGCGGTTTCGGTCTTGAGCAGCAGCGTGTCCGGATCCGGGGCTTGGTCGTAGACCTCGATCCCCATGTCGTTGATCATGTTGATCACCGCCTCGATCTGGTCGGTGTCGTGCACACCTTCGGGCAGGTGGTCGTTAATATCCCGATAGGTCAGAAAGCCCTGTTCCTTGCCCTGGATAATGAGCTTCTTGAGCTGGAGACGCTGGGTTTCTTGATCCATGAGGAGTACCAATAAATGTAGTAATTCGAAAAAGTAACCGCTTAGTTTACATTAAATGCGGCCGACACCCAAGATGCACAAGCCGTTAGACCGATTGACCGCCACTTTTTTGCGCTAAAAGCCTTTTTAATTCAATCTTTTCCGCTGTAGTGAGGCCAGAAAGCCGGTCCTTGTCCATGAGTCGTTCGGTTTCGGCCCCGAGCGCCTCGCGGCGTAACTGTTCGAGCACGCCTTGAAATTCGGCTTCGATGTCGCCGCTCAGCGTCGGGTGCTCCCAGGCGAGCAGTTTTTCCAATGCACGTTGGTGCTCGCTATCTCTATAGTGCTCAATAATAAATCCCGTTTTGATATCGGGTCGATCTCTCAGCACTTGGAGCAGATCAAAAAGCAGTTCCACACCCGGGCGTCCTGCCAAGGCCCGAAACTCCGCGCCGGCATCGACGACTGTGCGTGCCAGCTCCGGATGCTGGAGCAACAGGGCAATGGCCGTCCGCACCAGAGAAGGACGCGCTTGCCCACCCGCAGGCCGCCGGATGTCGCGTTGCACCGCAAGTGTCGCGGGGCGCTCGCCGGTTTCCAGCAGGCGGCTGAGTTCAGCGACTGGCAAATGACTCAGCTCCGCAAGTCTGGCCACCATCAGCTGGCGTAACACGCCCGGGCGCATCTTAGACAGGTGTGACCGGGCGAGTTCCACGAGCCGGGCCCGCCCGTCCAGACGGCTGAGTTCCACCTGATCCGCGAGGTGCTGGAAAAAGTAATCCGGCAAGGGCGTGGCGGCCTTGAGCCGGGCGCCGAACGCCGCAGCACCCTCCTTGCGCACCAGCGTGTCCGGGTCCTCGCCCTCGGGCAGAAACAGAAAGCTCACCTGCCGGCCCTCATGCAGCACTGGCAGGCCATTTTCAAGCGCCCGCCACGCGGCTTCGCGTCCGGCGCGGTCGCCATCGAAACAGAACACCACCTCCGGGACATAGCGGAACAGACGTTCCAGGTGGTCCCGGGTCGTGGCGGTACCGAGCGTGGCCACGGCGGAATCGAGGCCGTACTGGGCGAGCGCCACCACGTCCATATAGCCTTCCACGACCAGCGCCCGGCCGGTGCGTTTGAGTGCGTCACGCGCGCGGTACAGGCCATATAGCTCGCGACCCTTGTGGAACAGCGGGGTTTCCGGGGAGTTCAGGTATTTTGGCTCGCCCTGGTCGAGCACACGCCCGCCGAAACCAATGAGCCGGCCGCGGTGATCGTGAATCGGGAACATTACCCGGTAACGGAAACGGTCGTAATAGCCACCGGCGTCTTTTTTGACCAGCAGCCCGGCAGCAAGCAGCGCCGCGCGAGCATCCTCGGTCGTGCCGACGGCCTTGAGCAGATTGTCCCAGCCATCCGGGGCAAACCCGAGGCCGAAGTCAGCGGCAATCTCGCCGCTGAGCCCGCGACGTTTCAAATAATCGATGGCCTCGTGCGCCTGCGGATGCTCACGCAACAGGCGCCGGTAGAAGCGATCGGCCTGGCCGAGCACATCGAGCAGCGGCGCCGTGACGTCCGGCTTGTCATCGGAATACTGGGTGTCGTGGGGAACGGTGACTCCGGCGCGCTGGGCGAGATCCTTCACCGCCTCCGGGAAACTCATGTGCTCGTAATCCATGAGAAACCGTATGGCGCTACCGTTTACGCCACAGCCAAAGCAGTGATAGAACTGCTTGTCCTGGCTCACCGTAAACGACGGGGTTTTTTCCTCATGAAACGGGCAGCAGGCCTTGTAATCCTTGCCGGCTTTCTTGAGCGGCACACGCGCATCGATCACATCGATGATGTCGATGCGCGACAGTAGGTCATCAATGAACTTCTTGGGGATCTTGCCCGGCATGGGGCTATTCTAGCTCGCCCGGGGTCGGACGCGAGACGCGTGATAGAACTCTGGATTACTTAAAGAAAAGACTGCAGGACTCAGCCGGCGAGCTGCGCCTTGACCAGGGCGCTCACCTTGCCCATGTCGGCGCGCCCCTGAAGTTTGGGCTTCAGAACGCCCACCACCTTCCCCATGTCCTTGATGGACGCGGCGCCGGTCGTAGCAATGGCGTCGCGCACAAGCTTGGCGACCTCTTCGTCGCTCGCCTGCGCCGGGAGATAAACTTCCCAGAAAGCGATGTCGCGGTTTTCCTTGTCGGCCAGATCCGGGCGGTTGCCCTTGAGAAATTGTTCAACGGCGTCGCGCGATTGGCGCACCGTTTTCTCGACGACCGAGAGCACTTGGGTGTCGTCGAGGGTAATACGCTCATCCACTTCGCGCCGCTGGATCGCGGCCCACAGCATGCGGATGGCACTGAGACGCGCCTCGTCCCTGCTGCGCATCGCGGCCTTCATGTCCTGGTTGATCTGATCTCTCAGGCTCATGGCGCAGGCCGCGCAGAGGGAACGTGAACTTAGTACAGACGTGTGGAGTGCAGGCTGAGACGCGCGAGCTTCTTGAGTTCGCGCTTGCGTGCGGCGGCAGCTTTGCGCTTGCGCACGGTGGTCGGCTTCTCGTAGAACTCGCGCTCGCGCACTTCCGCAAACACACCCGCCTTCTCACAGGCGCGACGGAAACGACGCAGGGCGACTTCAAAGGGCTCGTTGTCTTTGAGACGAATCGACGGCATGCAATACGTACCTCGGAATTATTGGGCTTGCCGGCCAAGGGCCGGTTCAGGAAAGGCGGGAATTCTATAGATTTCGGGGGTTTTTGTACACCTTCAGCCTTGCCCGGGCCTCCCCCGCCCCTGACAATACCCGGATGCGTGTTCTTGGCCTTGAAACCTCCTGCGACGATACCGGGGTCGCGGTATTGGATACCGAGCGCGGGCTGTTGGCCCACAAGCTCTACTCCCAGAGCCAGATGCACGCCGAATACGGGGGAGTAGTACCGGAACTGGCCTCGCGCGACCATATCCGCAAGCTTCTGCCACTGGTACGGGAAGTACTGGCCGACGCCGGAACTGCCCCCGGCGACCTTGGCGGCGTGGCCTACACCATGGGCCCGGGGCTGGCCGGGGCGCTGCTGGTGGGCGCCTCCATCGGCCGCAGCCTCGCCTATGCATGGGGCGTCCCGGCGGTCGGGGTACATCATATGGAGGGGCATCTGCTCGCGCCGATGCTCGAACCGGACGCCCCGGCATTTCCGTTCCTCGCCCTGCTCGTGTCCGGCGGCCACACCCTGCTCACCGATGTGCGCGCCGTCGGCAACTACCGCCTGCTGGGTGAGTCGGTGGATGACGCCGTGGGCGAGGCGTTCGACAAAACCGCGAAACTCCTAGGCTTGGGTTACCCGGGTGGTCCGGCGATAGCCGCCGCCGCAGCACATGGGACACCCGGACGCTTTCGCTTCCCGCGTCCCATGACCGACCGCCCGGGCCTCGACTTTTCATTCTCGGGCCTGAAAACCGCGGCGCTGACCGCCACGCAACAGCATGCGCTCGATGCACGCACCATTGGCGACATCGCGTACGCTTTCCAGGAGGCGGCCGTGGACACGCTCGTCATCAAATGCGCGCGGGCGCTTGAACAAACTGGCCACACGCGCCTGGTGATCGCCGGGGGCGTGGGCGCCAACACGTTGCTGCGCGCGCGTCTTGAGGAGCTTGGCGGGAAAATCAATGTGCGCGTGCATTACCCGCGCCCGGTGTTCTGCACCGACAATGGCGCGATGATCGCCTACGCCGGTGCGTTACGTCTGCTCGCGGGACAGAAAGAGGGACTGGCGTTCGGTGCGCGGGCGCGCTGGAGTCTGATGGACCTGACAGCGCCATAAACGCAGTCAGGGGGATATTGATCGCGCTGAGCTTGCCCTAGCGACCGATTTTGGTTTCAGTGCCGGCAAGCAGCTTCCGGATGTTGCTGCGGTGCCGCCACAACAGCAGTAACGCCATGATGCCGGTGGCAAGGACTAATGCAGGTTCGTGCACGAACCACCAGACATAGACTGGCGCGAGCACGGCCACCGTGATCGCAGACAGAGACGAGTAGCGCGTCGCGACGGCCACCACCAACCAGCTCCCGACCAGCGCCAGCCCCACCCAACCGTTCATGGCAACCAGCGCACCGAATGCTGTCGCCACGCCCTTGCCGCCCTTGAAGCCATGGAAGACCGGAAACACATGACCCAGAAAGGCAGCGAGCATGGTCAACGCCAGGATCACGCTGTCCGCGCCCAGCGTGTGCGCCAGCAATACCGGCACTGCGCCCTTCAGCATGTCGCCGAGCAAGGTCAGGATCGCCGCCTTTTTTCCGCCGTATCGCAGAATATTGGTGGCGCCGGGATTGCCGGAACCGACCTCGCGCGGATCCTTGAGGCCAAACAGACGTGCAATAGCGATCGCGCTCGACACCGAGCCAAGCAAATAGGCAAAAACAGGCAACAGGTAAGTGCTCATGGCGCGCTATTGCACTGGCTTGCGCCGCGCACGTCAAGTCACATCGGTGGCGGCTGCGCGCCCCCGGCAAATCCGCTATAGTCCCGGCCCCATGGACATCATTTACCTGCACGACCTCAAGGTCGATTGCATCATCGGCATCTGGGAGTGGGAACGGCGCACCACCCAGACCCTCACCATCCACCTCGACATGGCGATGGACGTGCGGCGCGCCGCGGCGAGCGACAATATCCATGACACACTCAACTACAAGGCCGTGGCCAAAAGCGTGACCGAATTCGTGCGCGCCTCGCAGTTCCAGCTGGTCGAAACGCTTACTGAGAAAATCGCTGAGCTGATCATGGGCGAGTTCAAAGTGCCGTGGGTACGCGTGAAACTCAACAAAAAAGGCGCGGTGCGCGGCGCCACCGACGTCGGCGTCATTCTCGAACGCGGTGCCCGCCCACCGGGGTTGCCAGTCTGAGTGGCGCGCGTCTACGTCAGCATCGGCAGCAACATTGAGCGCGAACCCAACATCCGCGCTGCGGTGCAGGCGCTGCGCGAAGGCTTCGGCACACTGACACTTTCGAGCGTGTACGAGAATCAGCCGATCGGATTTGAAGGCGAGAATTTCTACAACCTGGTCGTGGCCTTCGACACGGACGAGTCACCCGAGGCGGTCACCGCCATCTTGCACGACATTGAGCGACGACTCGGACGAGAGCGTGGGCCTTCGCGCTTCACCTCGCGCACTATCGATCTCGACCTATTGCTCTATAACGACCTGATACGCGAGCAGGCGGCATTGCGTCTGCCGCGTCGTGAAATTGACGAGTATGCCTGCGTGTTGCGACCACTCGCCGAACTCGCACCCGAGGCACGTCACCCGCGCACTGGCGAGACCTTCGCTGTTCTGTGGGCGCGCTTCAACCAAGCTGCACAGCCGCTTACCCCGGTAGCGCTGGCACTTAACAGGTTGAGTCCATGACGGTGGCTCACGCCACCACGGTACGCCCGCCGCATACCGCGATCACCTGGCCATTGATGTATTCGGCATCGCGGATCAGAAACAGCGCCGTACGCGCGATGTCGTCCGGGCTGCCGGAACGCCGCAACGGGATGCGTGCCAGCATCTCCTGCCTCTGCGCCGCGCTCACCTCGGCCTCGCCTTCCGGCCACAGGATGGTGCCAGGCGCAATCGCGTTTACCCGCACCTCCGGCGCCAGCTCACGCGCCAGACTCTTGGTCAGCATCACCAGCCCGGCCTTGGCGGCGCTGTAGATCGGGTAGTGTTTGATCGGGCGCTCGGCGTGGATATCGGTGATGTTGACGATGCAACCGCGGGTCTTCTTCAGATGCGACGCTGCCGCTTGGGCGAGAAAAAACGGCGCCTTGAGGTTCGTGCCGATCAGGTCATCCCACTGCTCCTCCGTGGCTGCACCCACCGGCGTAGGGTAGAAGCTCGACGCGTTATTCACGAGCGCATCCAGCCGGCCGAAGGCCGCAGCGGCTTCTTCGATAATGTCTGGCAGCTGTGCAACCTTGAGCAGGTCGCCCTTGACCAGCGCCACCGATTTCGGGCGGCGCTTTTCGAGTTCGATCTGCAAGGCGTGTGCGTCGTCTTTGGACGAGCGGTAATGGATAACGAGCTGCATGCCGTGCGTGTGCAGGGTGCGGGCGATCTCCGCGCCCACGCGCCGCGCGCCGCCGGTGATCAGCGCCACCTTTCCCGTGAGGACATTTTCCTGCATAGTGGTTTTGTCTTTGACCTGAAAGCCACACCTTACCCGCTTCCCCCGCTGCCCGCCAAGAGCCGATGTCCCCAATCCCGACTGCGCCAGCGTTACCGGAACCGACGCCCGAGGAACAGGCGCTCAGTCAACGCTTGACCGAGCTGATACGTACAGAGATCGCGCGCGCCGGTGGTGCGATTCCGTTTTCCCGCTTCATGGAGCTTGCGCTGTATGCGCCGGAGCTCGGCTACTACAGCGCCGGCAAGCACAAGTTCGGCGCGGCCGGCGACTTTGTCACGGCACCGGAACTCGGTCCCGTGTTTGCGCAGTGTCTGGCGCGCCAGTGCGCCCAGATTCTCGGTACATTGCACCATGGCGACATGCTTGAGGCCGGGGCCGGCAGCGGCGCGCTCGCCGTTCAGCTCTTGCTCGAACTCGAACGTCTTGGCCAGCTTCCGGCACACTATTTCATTCTCGAAATCAGCAGTGCGCTGCGCGCTCGCCAACAGGCATTGTTCGCGGACCAGGCCGCACATCTGCTGGAGCACGTGCACTGGCTCGACAACCTGCCACCGGCCGGCTTCCGCGGCATCGTGCTCGGCAATGAGCTGCTCGACGCCATGCCGGTGGAATGCTTCCGCGTCGGTACAGATGGCATCGAACAGCTGCAGATCGGCTGGGAGGAAAATCGTTTTGTCTGGCGCGAGACGCGGGCGAATGACGCACTGCGCGACCGCGTTACGGCGCTCGGCCTGCCGCAGGGTTATGTCTCGGAGATCGGCTTTGCCGCAGAGGGCTGGGTGCGCAGCGTGGCCGACATCTTGGAACAAGGCGTTTTACTGCTCGTGGATTACGGTTTCCCGCGCAGCGAGTTCTATCACCCGCAGCGCGCCACCGGCACACTCATGTGCCACTACCGCCACCACGCCCACGACGACCCCTTGCTGCTCGTGGGTCTTCAGGACATCACCGTGCATGTGGATTTTACCGCTATCGCCACGGCCGGCACGGAATCCGGCCTCAGCCTGCTCGGCTACGCCTCACAGGCGCTGTTTCTGCTTGGCTGCGGACTGGACGAGATTGGCGCACGCGCATCTGCGGACGCGCGTGCGCAACTGACGCTCGCTAATGAAATCAAGAAGCTCACCCTGCCGCATGAGATGGGCGAGTTATTCAAGGTCGTCGCCTTCGGGCGCGGGATCGATATACCGCTGACCGGCTTCCGCCTGCAGAACCGGCGCGGGCGGCTCTAACGCTTACTCAACCTTGAGGTAGGCATAGCCTTTCTGCTGAAGTTCAGCGATGCGTACCACGCCCGAGCGCACCGAGCCGACACCTGGAATTACTTTTTCTGCGGGCAATCCCACCGCCTCGCGCGTGATCTCGCACAGCTCGAGTTTGACATTCATCACTTCACGCAATTGCTGCAAACGCTGAATCAGCTCCACGCGTCGGGCCTTGAGTTCCTTGTCCTCGGCAAAGGGCGTTTTTGCGAGCGCGTCCATGGTCAGAAAACGAATACCGCCGGAGAGAAACACGATGCGCACATCATAATCTTCAAGCTCGCCTTGGTAAGTCGTGACCATATTGTTGACGTTCTGGATCAGCGAGCTCAACCGGCGCGGATCACCGAAGTCGACATGCCATACTACTTTCTTCACGGACGCGCCCGTAACCGGTGGTGTGGCAGGTACGGCCTGCGCCACTGCCGCCAGCGCCAACAGCGCTGCCCCAACCACATAAACACGGGACTTGATCGTTAACATGTTGCGCTCTCCTTCAGTTTGAATTCAGTTTCTGGCAACCCGCATCTGGTGAATGGCATCGATGCGCGCCAGGCGTATCGCCTCCCCAATCTGCGGGCCGCTCCGGCCGCTGGCGATGGCAGCGGTATCAACAGCGCGCGCAGCAAGATACGCCTGCCGGAAAATGTCCGCCTGTGGATAGGGCCGCTCCTCATAACCCGTGCGTCCGCGGAAATCAGCCTCACGGGCGCGCACAAAGCCCTCGACCCGTTCCGGACGGCGGAAAGCATCGAGCGCCTCGAGCGTTTCCAGCAGCGTGGCATCACGCAGCTCGATAGCACGATGACAGTGGGTGTGATAGCGCGCCACCAGCACCGCCAGATCGCGAAATTCGTTGGGCACACGCAAACGGTTGCAGATGTTCCGCACGAGCGCGATGCCATGTTCTTCATGGCCGACATGCTTCGGCCATTCACTCGCCGGGGTCGTGCCCTTGCCGAGATCGTGCAGCAGCGCCGCGAAACGCACGCGGACATCCGCCGACAGACACGCCGCCTGCGCCAGCACCATGAACGTGTGCACGCCCGTGTCGATCTCGGGATGATGCCCGGGTGGCTGCGGCACACCGAACAGCGCGTCCAGCTCCGGCAGCAAGCGCTGCAAGGCGCCGCATTCGCGCAGCACCTCGAAGAAACGCACCGGCTGCTTCTCGCCGAGTGCGCGCTCGAGTTCCGACCAGACACGCTCGGCGACCAACGTTTCGATTTCGCCGGCCTCCACAAGCGTACGCATCAGCGCTTGTGTTTCGTGTGCGACCGGATAGCCGAAGCGCGCGGCAAAACGCGCCACCCGCAGCACCCGCAACGGGTCTTCGGCAAACGCCGGCGCAACATGCCGCAGAATGCCGCGTTTCAGGTCGGCGGCCCCGTCGAAAAGATCGATCAGCCGGCCGGCGGCATCCTCGGCCATCGCATTGATGGTCAGGTCGCGACGCGCGAGATCCTGCTCCAGCGTTACATCCGGCCCGGCGTACACCGTAAACCCCTTGTAACCCTGCCCGCTCTTGCGCTCGGTACGGGCGAGCGCGTACTCCTCCTTGGTTTCGGGATGCAGAAACACCGGGAAGTCCGCACCGACTATCTTGTACCCAAGTGCAGTCATGGCTTCCGGTGTGGCGCCGACAACGACCCAATCGCGATCCTTCACTGGCAGGCCCAGCAACCGGTCACGTACCGCGCCGCCCACGAGATATATTTCCATGTTCTAATACTACTGAGGAAAGCAAGCCTGCACAAAAGTAACCATACTGACACGGCGTGCATCCACCAATCATGCGTTTCCTGCGAATTTTCCTGCTGCTGACGGCGACTCTGTTCGCCACGGGCTGTGCGAATCTCGGTTATTACACTCAGGCTGTGACCGGTCAGCTCGATATTCTGGGGCGCACTCGCTCGATTACCGAACTGCTCGACGACAGCCCAGTCGCTGCCACGCGACCACTCTCGCCAACCGTAAAGGCACGCCTTGCCACAGTCCTGCGCGTACGCGATTTCGCCACACAGGCACTCGCCCTGCCGGACAATGACAGCTATCGCGTATATGCCGACCTGGATCGTGCCCAAGTGGCCTGGAATATCGTGGCCACCCCGGAGTTCTCGCTCACCCCGAAGGAATGGTGTTTTCCGGTCGCCGGCTGCGTGCCGTATCGCGGATATTTCTCACGCAAGCATGCCCAGGAATTTGCCAGCGCGTTGCGCGATGACAGGCTGGATGTGCGTGTTGCGGGCGTGGCCGCCTACTCGACACTCGGCTGGTTCCGCGATCCGGTATTCAGCACGCAGCTGCGCCGCAGCGACACCGACATCGCGGCGCTCATCTTCCACGAGCTTGCACACCAGAAGCTGTACCTGCCTGGCGATGCTTCGTTCAACGAATCATTTGCCACCACCGTTGAGATCGAAGGCACGCGCCTCTGGCTGACGCAAGGCGGTGACAAAACCGCTCTGGACAATTACCTGATCGACAAGACACGCCAGTCAGAGTTCGTCGATCTCCTGCTGTAACATCGCGCACGCCTCGAAGCGCTATTCGCCTCACCGCTCCCGGAAGAACAGATGCGCGCCGAGAAGGCACGCCTCTACAACGCATTGCGCACTGAGTACGCTGACCTGCGCAATCAGTGGAGCGGATACGATGGCTATGACAGCTGGTTCACGCAGGATCTTAACAACGCGCACTTGGCCTCGGTTGGTCTCTACCACACGTACGTCCCGGCATTCCAGGCGTTGCTGGCAAGTGCGCACGGTGACCTGCCCACGTTCTACCGGCTGGCGCGTGCTTTAAGCCGCCTGCCAACGGCAGAACGCACCGCGCAGCTTGCCGGGGACGACGGCGTACAGAAGCACAAGATGACAACAAATTAGTTGTTGTGGAGTGGCGTCTTTTGCAATGGAAAAATGAGTGCCTTCCCGGATTCTGAAAAAAGAAAGGCCGCAATACATGCGGCCTTATTACCTGGAGGAGTAATTTTTATTTGACGGCCGCGCCTACGACGCCTCGGCGTTCAACCATCGGGCTCACCGTCAGAATCTCGCCCTTGAGCAGTGTGCCGTTCAGGCTCGCCACTGCGCTGCGGGCACAATCATCATTCGGGACATACACGAATGCGTAGCCCTTGCTGTCAACATTGTTATCGTTCTTCGATTCGGCGAGCTTGGCATAAAGCACCTGACCCATACCTTCAAACATATTCAGCAACTCGGCATGCTGAACTGACGGAGAGATGTTGCCGACATAAAGATTCATGCATGGCCTCCTTCTGGAAGGGATCCTTGTGTACAAATACCGTTTCGTATTCCCGAACGGGTTACCCCGCCACTGCCATCAGCTGCTGAGTATTGGCCAGGAGCGGAACGGAAGCCTAGCGCCGAACTGTCCATTTGTCTGGTTAATCTGCGCATACATCGCCCTGATGGCATATATGGCGTTAGCGGTTATTGCTTACTGGCAGTAAATGCCTTGCTTCAACTGTGTTTTCGGAGACAGCCAGATTTTCAAGAATTCACGTATGGAATATAGGTCGGAACAATCTCATCAAACCGGCTTGGGGTAATGCCGAAAATGACCGGGAAGGGAGCCTCGCAAACGCTCGCCACGTGCAACGAACGGTAGTTGTCGGGAGTAAACGGCTTGCCGGGGGCAAATTGCAGGACGGCGGCCTGCAGATAGGAGAGCGTGTCGTTAAGCGGCAGGATGTGGCGCTTGAGGCCGAGCTGCCGCGCGAGGTAAGCCACGATTTCCCGCAGGCAGTAGATCTGCGGGCCGCACAGATTATAGCGCTTGCCAAAGGTCGCGCGCCGTTCAAGCGCCAACACGAACGCCTGCACCACGTCCGCCACATACACCGGCTGCAGGCGCGCGCTGGCACAAGCCAGCGGAAAAACAAACGGCACCTGGCGGAGCAGCCCGGCAAAGCGGTTGGTGAAACTGTCGCGCGGCCCGAAGATCACCGACGGCCGGAAGCTGGTGACATGCAGCGTATGACTCTCGGCCTCCTGCACAATCTGCTCGCCGCGCCCCTTGCTGCGCAGGTAGTGACTCGGGCCATCGGGCGAGGCATGCAGGGCACTCATGTGCAACAGGCGTGTCACACCACTCTGGCGACAAGCTTGCACCACCTTCGCCGGTAACTCGGCATGCGCGCGCTCGAAGCCTTTTCCACCTCGGCCAGATTCATTCAGGATGCCGACCAGATTCACCACGACATCCATGCCTTGGAACTCACGCTTGAGTACGACCGGGTTGTGCACATCGGCCTCAATGACCTGGGCGGTGGGCAGTACCAGCAACTCGCGGTGACGCTCGCGATGGCGGGTAAGGACTCGCACCTCATGGCCGGCCATGGCCAGACGTTCGCACAGGCTGCTCCCGACGAAACCAGTCCCGCCCAGTACAGCGATGCGTAGTCTGCTCACGGGGTGTTACTCAGATCCGGCATGTCGACCATGCCGCCCGGGAACACCGATGGCATACGCTCCTGCAGACGACGCAATGTGGTTTCAAGACGGTAAGCGTACACGGTGGTGAATGCCATCACATTCTTCACGTAGTTGCGCGTTTCGTTGTACGGCACCGTATCCACCCACGCGTCTGCATCCAGCGGCTTCTCGTTTGGCAGCCACGCACGCACGCGGTTCGGGCCGGCGTTGTACGAGGCCGTCGCCAGCACCTGGTGGCCGTTGTTGACATCGAGCACCGTGCGCAGATAGCTGGTGCCGAGCTTGAGGTTGTTCTCGACATTCAGGATCGCGCTGTTGTTCGGCAGGCGAAGATTGATGCGCCGGCCGGTCAGCTGGCCAGTGCGCGGCATGAGCTGCATGAGCCCGAGCGCGCCAGCCTCGGAGCGCGCGTCGCTGACGAATGCACTTTCCTGGCGCAGCACGCCATACACCCAGTCGGGCTCGATGTTGTTGCGCTGCGCATTGGCCTCGACCATGTCGCGGTACAACATCGGGAAACGCAGCTCAAGATCGTCGAGGTGATCGGACTTGCTCACCGTGAGAATCGCGCGGTCGTACCAGCCCCAATGGCGCGCCAGCACCGCCGCCACCGCCAAATCGCGGTTATTCATGTGGCTCGTGATCCAGGTCCACTGACGACGCGCCGCGATGGTGTCACCGAGCGTAAACAGCTCCTTCGCCATCTGGATACCAGGACGCGCGAGTGTGGTGCTCACCTCCTCCGGGCTGGCCTGCACGCTCACGTGCTGCATGGCGTACGGCTGACCGACGCGGTCGGCAGCCATGAAACCGTAATAACTGCGTTCCTTGGCTAGCGTGCGGTAGAGAATCTTCGCCTGCTTCTCCTCACCGCTGCGTTCCAGCATGCGCGCCTTCCAGTAGCGCCACTCGCCTTCCTTCTGTTCCGGTTCGGGCAGCAGGGCGAGGAAGCGCAGACCGGTCTTCCATTCACCATTGCGAATCGCCGCGCGCACCCGCCATTGGCGCAGGGTCTCGTCACTCGCATCTGCCGATGCCGCCGACAACCATTCGACCGCGCGCGGGTGGTGCGCCTGGGCAGCGAGAATACCGACCCAGCGCAGCACGTACTTCTCGTCCTCGCCGAAGAACTCGTGGCGTTCCTTGAGTGTCTCCCACAGGCGCATGGCCTCGTCCGGATCGGTGTAGGCGAGACGCACCACGCCGTGCCGGATAATGCTGCGTGCCACCGGCGTCTCCACCGGATAACGGAAGCGCAGCAGCTCCTGCTGTGGCTGGCGATGCATCGCCAGCCAGCGCTGCACCCACACACGTTCGGATGGCTCCAGATACCGGCCCAGACCCTCGGCAAGCGTCAGGTTACGTTTCTCCATGGCAATCTGGATGCGCGCCCAGACCATATCCGCGGTCATGTGCCCGGCCTTGCGCCATGCCTCGAACACCGGCTCGCACGTTGCCGGCAGGCGGCTGCCGGTGAGCCACAGTTTGCCGGCCTCGTTCATCAGGCCGGACTGCTCCTGGCTCGCCTTGATGAGGTGCATGAGGCGCTGGCAGTTGAGTTCGTTGTCGGGGTCGATGTCGCGGAATTCACCGATGAAGGTGCTCCAGTCGCCGCGCTCGGTGAGCAGCTTGAGCCATTTTTTACGCAGCTGGTCGCTCACCACCGCTTCCGGATTGCGCTCCAGGAAGTCGTGCAGCTTCGACGCGGGTGTGGTGGCAATACGGTCTTTCAGGAGTTCGTAATCGAGATACGGCTGCAAGGCGTAACCGTTGAGGCCATCGCGCAATTTCTGGAAGCGCGCCTGGTCGCCGGAGCGCAGCGCCGCGAGCGCCTGCGTGTACTGCTGGCGCTGCTTCTCGTCGGCCGCCTGTTCCCGACGCGGGCTACCTCGTCCATCCATGGACTCGTCTTCGCCGGGCGCGGCCATAGCCGCCTGCTGGCCGAGGGCCACAAGCAGGACAAGCGGGAGCAAGGCACGGATGAATCGTGTAATCATGTTTGAAGCCCGATCATGTCTTTGTCGGAACAAAGTACATAAGATCGGCTTCGCTCCGTTCGTCTTGTCATAAGATTAATTGTTATTAAGTATAGATGGCGCTACGGTAGTTACGTCTATTTCTTTGCGGCTTTCCGACCTATGGCCATCGCTACCCAGAACCCGGCAACCGGTGAAACACTCAAAACCTTTCCGGCGCTGGACAATACGCAGATCGATACCGTCCTGCAACAGGTGAGCACGGCATGTGTCGGCTGGGCCGCGACGCCGATCGCCGAACGCACCGCCTGCCTCCAGCGCGCCGCGCAACAACTGCGCGCGCAGCGCGATCGCTACGCCGCTCTGATTACCCTCGAAATGGGCAAGCCGATCCGCGAGGCACGTGCCGAAGTGGAGAAATGCGCCACCGGCTGCGAGTTCTACGCACAGAATGCCGAACGCTTCCTCGCGGACGAAAACATCGCCACCGACGCCGGTAAAAGCTATGTCACTTACCAGCCGTTCGGCACGCTGCTGGCGATCATGCCGTGGAACTTTCCGTTCTGGCAGGCGTTCCGCGCCGCCGCCCCGGCGCTTGCGGCCGGCAACACCGTGCTGCTCAAGCACGCCTCGAATGTGCCGCAATGTGCGCTCGCCATCGAGGAGATCTTCCAAACGAGCTTCCCGGCGAATTTATTTCGCGCCTTGCTCATCGGCCCGCAGCAGGCCGAGACATTAATAGCCGACGCACGCATCCATGCCGTCACGCTCACCGGCAGCGAAACCGCCGGCCGGCGCATTGCCGCCGCGGCCGGCTCGCAACTCAAGAAATCCGTGCTCGAACTCGGCGGCTCCGATGCGTTCGTGGTGCTGGCCGACGCCGACCTCGACGAGGCCGCGCGCCTGGCGGTGGCCGCGCGCTTCCTGAACTGCGGCCAGTCCTGCATTGCCGCCAAGCGCATCATTCTGGTGGAATCCATTGCTGAAGATTTTCTGGCGCATTTCCAGCAAAGGCTCGCGCAGCTCAAACAGGGTGACCCGACGCGCGAAGATACCGACCTCGGCCCGATGGCGCGCGCCGACCTGCGCGACGCCCTGCACCGGCAGGTAACAGCGTCCATTCACAAGGGCGCGGTGCCACTCATGGGCTGCGAACCGGTTGCAGGACCGGGCTATTACTATAAGGTCTCGCTGCTCGATCAGGTGCGCCCTGGCATGCCGGCCTACGACGACGAACTGTTCGGCCCGGTCGCGGCCGTGATTCGTGCAAAAGACGAGGCCGATGCCCTGCGCATCGCCAACGACAGTCGTTACGGGCTGGGCGGGACTGTCTGCACCAGCGATCCGGGAAAGGGCGAAACCTTCGCGCGCGCCCTGCACTGCGGCCAGGCATTCGTGAACGGCATGGTCAAAAGCGACCCGCGCCTGCCGTTCGGCGGCGTCAAGGCATCCGGCTACGGGCGCGAGCTGGCGCTGCACGGCATCCGCGAGTTCGTAAATGCCAAAACAATCTGGATCAAACGCCAGGGAAGCTCAGATTAGGTTCTTACTGTCATTTCGACCGAAGGGAGAAATCCGGTAACACCAGGGTGACGTTCGACTTCCGCG
>Ga0315268_10000687_pt1 | contig 39223 bp, 60 predicted proteins | sample C1_top_MG_FD_204535 | JGI IMG/M metagenome (GOLD analysis project Ga0315268, IMG submission 204535) | Sediment microbial communities from Yellowstone Lake, YNP, Wyoming, USA - C1_top | ecosystem: Environmental > Aquatic > Freshwater > Lake > Sediment | place: USA: Wyoming | collected 2017-08-01
AAGGCCAAAGAGCTCGCACCATTCGTACTGCCAAGAGTCACAACTTTTGCGGCACCTCCGGTTGCAATATTTACCGTTGCAGCAGAAGCATCGCTAGAAATAGAAAGTATACCCGTTCCAGAGTTTATCGTTAATGCGCCACCTGTTGCAGTCACATTAAGTGCTCCAGAGCCGCTCTGAAGCGTTGACGCACTCGTACTATTCGTTGATCCCAAAGTGAGGCCCTTCACGGCTCCACCAGTTCCTATAGAAAGAGTGGTTGCAGAAGCATCCGTAGAGATCCCAAGTGCTCCAGTGCCACTATTTATTGTCAATGTGCCATTTGCCGAAGTAACTGCAAGAGCTCCTGATCCAGATTGAAATGTAGATGCGCTTGCACCTGAAGTTGAGCCAACTATTGTTGTATGCGCATTAGCAGTAGCACCAAAATTGGCGCCACCAGTTCCACAATCTACCGTTGTTACAGAAGCACCATTTGTTGAGCCTAAGCTAACTGTTTTTACTGCGCCACCCGTTGCTAGGTTAACAGTAGTTGCGGAGGCATCTGAGCTTATATTTATTGCATTTGTGCCGCTATTAAGCGTGATAGCAGGACCCGTTGATATTTTATTGTTCCAACTATTTTGTGTTGGCATAATTATCTCCCTAAACTACTGTAATGTTGCCTATTGACGAAACTACGTTATAAACAGTGCTTGCTCCAGCAACAACACAAACAAGTTCAACAGAATCTCTAATAGCTGTTGCCTCTAAGTAACCACCTACTCCGACCGTTGTTGATTGATCACCGAAGAATATTTGCTGATTTGCATTTTGCGCTATTCTCCAGCCAACTGCTGTGTTTATTCCAGTTATTCTGATTTGATCACTAATTGCAGCAGTTCCTGGCAAAGTCATCGTCAAAAGACCAGCCTTATTGGCTATAATACCAGTATTTACTGTTATTCCAGCATCTATAGTTACCACTGACCAAGTTATGCCACCACCACCTGCTGCTTGCCATGTAGGCAAAGCTGCCGCGCCATTTGAGGTAAGCACTTCTCCAGCATTTCCTACAGACGCAAGCGCTTGAACCGGATTTGTTGCCGCAGTACCACCACAAATAACTGAATATGCTGTTAAAGTAGAAACACCTGTACCGCCATCTGCAACTGGTACATCTGTGCCAGATGCTCTGTAGATATAAGCACCACCAATAGTAACAGCAGAAGCTAAATCGAATGTTGGAGTTAGATTTGCTGTAAGCGTTCCAAATGTTGTATAACTTGCACCAGTGTTATTATAAGCCTTAAGTAAAAGAGTATCGCCAGCTGTTATACCAGTGCGTAATTCGCCACCATTGGCTGCCGTTACGCTTGTTATGCCGGTAAGTGCTGCATCAAGATTCAAAGTTACTGTAGATCCAGCACCTGCTGACGCTATGTTTGTTCCGCCAGCTACTGTTAATGCGCCAGCTGCAGGAGTAGCTGTTCCAGCATCTGTTGGGAAAGAGGCTGCAATTGCGGCCGCAGTGTCTATGTTTAAAGTGCCACCTCCGGGAGTTATTGTTATTGTACCCCCACTTGATGTCATGGAAGCAGCTATAGGGTCAAATGCACCAGTTTTTCCTATGAGTAGTTGACCGTCTGTCATTGTTATTGCATCTATTGCCGAAGTACCTGAGCCAACTAAAATCCCATGATCTGTTAATGTTATAGCGCCGGTTCCACCCTCAGCAACAGGAGCTGGACTAATTCTTTTATATGCCATATTTTCTCCTAATATATTTCAAAAGTTGAACCGTTACCGATAATATTTATCGATTCATACGCTGTATTCATAACAAATGTAGCAGCACCATCAATAAGAACTGCTCCAGTTACTGTTGTAACTGTGATATTTCTAGTAGCAGCGTCACCTATTCTGTCTTTTATTGTATAAGACCTATTAGCAGTTGCTGCATCAGGCAGCTTTATTGTTATTGCCAAAGCAGACGTATCTACACTAAGATAATTATCTGTCGCAGTAGAAGTATAAGGCGTTACGGCAACGTTCGTATAATTCAATACACCAAGTCCCGATGAAGCTATAGTTATTGAGCCAGCACCATTTGTAACAGAAATATTTGTACCAGGCGTCAAAGTTGTTGCTACTGGGTCAAATGCTCCTGTTTTACCTATTAGGAGTTGGCCGTCTGTTAATACTTGTGATGTTACTGCTGAAGTTCCATGACCCAAAAGTATACCATGATCTGCTAAAGTTGATGCACCAGTTCCGCCATCCGTTACTGGAACATCTGTGCCGCCTGCTCTATATATGTAAGCACCACCAATAGTTGTTCCGGTTGCTAGATCGAATGTTGGCACTAAATTTGCTGTAAGCGTAGCAAATGTATCATAACCAGAAGTTGTGTTGTTATAAGCTTTTAGAAGCAATGTATCGCCAGCGGTTATGCCTGTTTGGAATGAACAGCCATTTGCTCCTGTTATACTTGTAATACCTGTAAGAGCGGCATCTAAATTAACTGTAACAGTTGAACCTGCGCCTGTTGTTCCTATGTTAGTACCACCCGCTACCGTCAAAGCATTAGCCGCAGGAGTTGCCGTTCCAGCATCTGTTGGAAATGACATTGCAACATCACCTGTAACACCAACAGTTATTGTATTTGCGCCACCTGTTACTGATACACCAGTTCCAGGAGTTATAACTGTCGTTCCAAGATGATCACCTGAACATGAAACTACTCTTGTTACAGAACCAACATTAACACCGTTTATACCAGCTATGTAACAATTATTTTGCTGACCAGCTCCACCGCCAGATACGCCAATTCTGATCAGATTGCTATCTCCAGCTGTTCCTATATTATTTACTAAAATATTACTATTATCGTTTATAGTTAAAGCACTTCCTGAATTGTAGCCTATGGCTGTATTATAAGATCCAGTTGTTATATTACCCAAAGCATCTACGCCAACTGCTACGTTTTGGCTACCTGTAGTTATAACATCTCCTGCATAACCACCAACTGTAGTATTATTATTTCCTGTAGTTAAAGAAAGTAAGGCGCTTCTACCAATACCAGTATTTTCTAATGCTGTTGTTAGTACCAATCCACCAGAATTTAAACCCAAAAAGGTATTATCTGTACCCAAATTACTCATAAATGGGATTGTAGCCACATTTATAAAGCCTTGCGTTCCTGCGTTATTACTTACAGGAAGATTAATATTTCCAGCTGTAACGTTTAGATTCCCTGCAGATATTGTTTCGTTACCAGTTGTAATCGTTAATGCATCTCCCACCACAGGGGCAAGATCGCCTAAAGTTATTGTGTTATTAATTGCTATAGAGATAGTATCTAAAAGTCCTAAAGTATTAATACCGTGGACACCGTTAACATTTAATATGTGTGCTACTGGTACTGCTGTACCCACATCACAGTCATATTGATTGGCTACAGAATCATCTAAATCTATGACCAATGTATTGATTAACGGAAATCCAGTTACATCAACAAGTCCTGCTGTTCCAACCAGGTTTAAATTACCGTTATTATCTGGATCTATTGGACCACCAACATCTCCAGTCATTGTTTCTATACCAACAAAATATCTTCCCATTTGGCTCATTTTAAGCTCCTAGTCGAGTGATCCATACATTACTGTTAAACAAACTTCACCTCTAGTTGGCGCTACAGTGTCCTGTTTAACATACAACCTGTCGCCTTCAGCAATGTATAAACCTTCTGAACTTGTTTTGTTTGCAGTTATATCTTCAACCCAGAACCCATTCTTAGGCAACTTAAAACAATCTTGAATGCCATCCCATGAAAAAACCAGGGTTACATCGGTAAGATTTTGTACCAAAAACTGTCTAATTGGGTTATTAAGTGATGTCCCTACGCCCATATATGCTGCGCCGATAGTCGCAAAACCGCGCGTTCTAACCGGCTCAAATTTCATTCTTATAGATGAGTTCATTGTCTCTCCTTAATCTTGGTAGAATCCGGTTAAATAAACATTTCCAATTCCAGCTGCGGCTCTGACGTATATTACTAGACCTTTTTGCCACAAGCATATATTGTTTGGTGGCTGAGAAAGCATTTGTGATGGTAAAAACCCAATAACTCCCCCATTCCAAAGTATATCGTGTTGAGTTACGCCATCATAACTTAAATCAAGATCCCTATTTGATTCGTTTTGTAGTGTTATCATTGAACAAGCCTGAGGCAAACCTGCCGGATTTATTGGCAAGTATGCACCGGCCAGAGTTGCCGTATCGAATGTAACCATTGGTATGGCTTTTATTCTATTGCCTACTGACATTATTTTCTCCTAAATGTAAAAACTTCGATTATATAAAATATGGTACGATCTATATTTAAATCGTACCATACTGAGTTGTTTAGTTTAAGTAAGTTATATATTTATGCGCTAGCGGTGAAGTTGGCCCAAGTTGTTCCAGCGTCAGTATTTACATAGACGCGACTGGCAGCACCCGCAGGGTCTGATCTTAGCCATAAAGAACCAATAGGAGCGGTTACAGCACCATTAGGATCTCCAGCACCAGCTAATACAGCTATTCCACCTGGAAGATATACACCACGGCCTGCAGTTGTGATACTTACGCCACTTGCAGCAACGACAGCTGTTCCAGCAGGAGCTTGAAGATTTAAAGCAGAACCAGCAGTTGTTGAACCAACTGTTGTTGTGTGAGCATTTGCAGTTGTTGCAATTAACGCTCCAGCTGTTCCGCAATCAAGGTCAAGAGCTGATGCACCAGAGCCGTTACCAATAGTAATTGTTCGAACTGCTGCACCTGTACCAATATTAATATTTTGAGCTACAGCGTCATTACCGATACTTATTACACCAGCAGATGAATTTAACTCAAGAACGCCAACAGTGTCTATTGTTGTAGCGCCTGCTGCACCTAAAACCATTGCGTCGGCCGAGTCCAAGATCAAGTCATTTGTTCCAGATTGGATTCTTGTCATAGAGGCGCCAATCATAGAACCAATGGTTGTATCATGGGCAGTAGCATTTGCACCGAATTGCATAACGCCTGTTCCGCCATTAACTACAACACTTGTTGCGTCTGTAGCGTTACCAATTGTAACTGTACGAGCTGCGGCGCCTGTACCAATATTAATGTTTTGGGCTACTGCATCGTTACCAATTCCAATTACACCAGCACTTGAATTAAGCTCTAATACACCAGCAGAATCAATAAGAACTGTGTCTGCTGAAGTTACTGTAAAGTCACCTGTTCCTGTAGTTACTATATCAACACCACCTGTTCCTGAATTTATATCTATTGCTGTAGCGCCTATTATGTTACCGATTGCAATTGTACGAGCGGCACCGCCTGTACCAATATTCATATTTTGGGCTACTGCGTCATTACCAATACTAATTATGCCTGCTGATGAGTTTAATTCTAATACACCAGCAGCATCAATAAGAACTGTGTCTGCTGAAGTTACAACAACATCACCTGTTCCAGTTGTATTAACAGCTACGCCACCTGTTCCTGAGTTAAGTGTTACTGTGGAAGTTCCTGAGACGTTACCTATTGTAATATTACGTTGGGCCGCACCAGTACCTATATTCATATCTTGAGCGACAGCGTCGTTACCAATTCCAATTACGCCAGCGCTAGAATTGAGCTCTAAGACTCCAGCTGAATCAATAAGAACTGTGTCTGCTGAGGTTACAACAACGTCACCAGCGCCAGTTGTATTGACAGCAAAGCCCGAAGTTCCTGTGTTGACCGTTACGCCTGTTGCACCCGTTACGTTACCGATTGTGATTGGAATTGCATGTGCTGCTGTACCAACGTTTATTGAACCAGCGCCTGCTGTACCAGCATTTACAACGACGGAAGTTGCACCAGTATTGTTACCAACTGTAATAGTTTTTGCAAAAGCATCTGTACCAACGTTTATAGCACCTGTTCCTGAAGTAAGAGCTATAGCGCTATTTGTTGTTGCGCCTGTTATACCACCAGCACCTGTTATTATAACTTGTCCTGCAGCATTTGAAGCCGTTAATGTAATTGCTGTTGCAGAAGCTTCTGTAGCTATGGCATGTATAGAACCACCAGTTGTTGTAACGTCAAGATCTTCTCCAGCGCCAACAACATTTATAGCAGAAGTAAGAACACCATCAAGTTGAAATCCACCAGAAGAAGCTAATATATTTACAGCAGCATTATTTGCTAAACCTGCCGACTCTATTCTTACGCCACCAACATCAGAAAGAACATAAACTGAATCTAAGCCCGTTCCTTGATCTGAACGAATGTCTATTGACTCGGCAACTCCCCCGTTTGCGTGTAAATATATAGCTGGAGAAGCATTAACAGTAGAAGCTATAGCTACAGCTGCTGCAGCTGTAATATCAAAATCACCTGTAACAGTAGCATCGCCAACAACGTCTAAATTTCCATTTATTACAGTATTGCCACCAATAGCAACATCACCTTGCAAATCAGAATCAGCTACAACTGTAAGAGTATCGCCAATTGCACCTGTTACGGTAACAGCAGCAAATACTCCAGCACCTGTTGCTTGAGCTTGCCAATTTGTTGCTCCAGCTGCTGTTGAAGTAGCTATATAATAAGCATTTGTATTTTTATTTACCCACAAAGTACCAAGCTCAGCTAAGTCAGCTACTCCTGGGTTACGAGTGGATATTATTGGCTGAGGGGATAACTCCTGTAAGGCATTGGTTAAGCCATAAGCGACTTTCGGCCTTGATCTATCAATAGGCATATTTTCTCCTAAAATGTTAAAAATTATTATCTTCTAGTAAATAGCTAAACACATACAAAAAAGAAAAAGAAATTGTTTGACTTTATTTTAATATTTTTATATATTTATATATATGAAAACACTTGAAATAAAGGAAAAACATGGAAGAGAAAAAAGATAAGTATGGAGTAGGGTTGTATATAACAATACCTGAAGACGTAAAGATTCTTATAAAAACAAGCGCGAGCGTCAAGAATATAACAATAAAAAAGTGGATTTTAAGGGCAATAATGAAGCAGATAGAGAAAGAAAAAACGTTCGATTAACCATTTTTTAAGGAGTTCCATATGAAAAAGACATTATTATTATTACTTATAAGCGTAAATTGTTTTGGCTACAAAGGCTGGGCGCCCGCGTATCGTGAGGTACAGGTAAGAGACGAGAGAGATCACTACAATGAAAAAGAAAACAGGAGATTAAGGGAAGAGAACGAGAGGCTACAAAGAAGAAATGAAACAACTGAAAGAGTTGTTTATATAAGGCCAACCCCATCAGATAGATTCGAACTTTTAACTGAAGGCGATAAAATTACACTCAAATACGTTTTAGTTGGTATACTATTAGCATGGTTAATCTTCAGAAAATAGTGAGGTGATCTATGAAAAAGCTCGTCCTATTAATTCTTATACCTATGTCATGTTACGGCAATACGCCAATAAAAGAAGGCTTTCTCAGAAGAGTTCTTGTATGCCTATGCCCATGTTTCAAGAAAACACCTAAACATGAAATAAGATCTTCGATGAGAAGAGTTGCAAATAGTGACAATCTGAAGGGCATGATTGTTATGCCAAAAGAAGAAGATTTCATAATGAAAGTTGACAGAAGTAACCCAATCACAGAAGGCATGAAGAACTACATGGAAATAGAAAAGATGATGATACAGGGGATACAAGAGAAGATTGTGGAGACTGAAAAGAAGATAGAAAATAATATTGAAAGATTAAAAAACAGAGATACTCGAGTATCTCTGTTGAATGAATGAATTGAAGGAAAACGAATGGAATTAGATAAAAAATCTGCTTTCGCAGTAATATTAATCTTATTTTTGATAGCCCAAGGGTACAATATCTTATCTTATCTCATATCAAGTATTCCAGGGTTTTTATTAGCATTGCTTCTTATAGTTATGACTATAGTTAAATGGCTCATACCTATTGTACCATTTATTATTATTGGTCTGTTTTTACATGCAATAATTACAAGCGCAATAGTTAATAGTAGAAAAGATTAACCCAAAGATTTTATCTTATAGGCGCCCTTTTCTTTTTCTGGACTAAATTTGTTAGCCTCTTCATCAAATATGTTCATGTTTTTAAGCGCTGTTGCGGCATTTCCAGCTGCGCTGGCCTTCATAACATTTGCGTAAGCCTGACGAGCTATGTTTGATTTACCTAGAAGACTAAATAAGTTATATCCAGCAGCAGGTATAACTTTAGCAGCTCCCATCGAACCCAAAAACAAACTTCTAGTCAATGAATTAGACTTACTAAAATTAAAATTGGTTTTATTTTGAACAAACTTTCCAATTTTAGAAGATGCATTTAAGCCATTATCAACATCACTCCACGGTAAATAATATTTACCAAACTCAAGATTCTCTTTTTTAGCAAACTCATGATGAGCTTTTTTAAGGCCATCCCTTAAAGATTCAATAGTTTTTACAGATTTTTTTGGAAATTCGCCTGCTCTGAGTTTATCAGTAAGAACTTCTTCAAGGGCAACTGACTTCTTTATATTCAAATAATTAGGCCCAGACATTGAATTTTCAAGCCTCTCAACCTCGTCAAGAATAGCAGATTTCCATGGAACTTTATGTTCATATCCATATTCTGCCACTTTTTTAGCTTTACTGATCAAGGGATCTAAAGAAGTTGTTCTATATTTTTCCATTGGACGTATTGTTTTATCGAAGCCCTCTTTTAAGATTTCTTGATTTTTTACTAATGCTTTTCTGGTTCCTGGTATACCAGCAAGAAGATTAAATCCAATTTTTGAGGCAACTTGACCGCCTTTTCCAAAACCAACCTCTTTTGCCATTAAAGAGGCAACATTACCACCAACTGCCCTAACAACGGCTCCCTTAAAAGGCAACTTTCCCTTAATTGGCAACATAAAAGTAGCCAAATCTGATGCAACTTCATCAGAAAACTCTTCACCTTTACCTTTTGGTTCTAGATATTGACCAGTTAATGGCTTAGTTACTTTTTCTCTTATTTCACCAGAAGTTGGCAATGGTCTTGGCATATTTTCATTAAATTCTGGAACGACTCCTATATCAGATGCGAACTGCATAACATCGCCAGGTAGGCCAACAACCGATTCGGCGCCACGAGCAACTGATCTCGCAACGTGTCTAGCGCCCGCTCCAAGCCACGATTCTTCTGGCTCAGATATTTGTTTTATCTTGTATGCCATATTTATCCTTACAGTTAAGCTTTAACCCAATTCTTGCCATTCCACTTAATATCACCTTTTGGAGATTCTAAAACCATTCCAACAGAAGGATTCTTTGGCAATTCGTTCAAAGTTTGTCCGACTTTAAATTCTTGATTATCTCCAAGCACAAATCTCTTAGAAATAGCATCTAATTCTGGGGCAATTCTTTCTTCAACTTTATGTTTCAAATTAATAGGAGGTACTCCGCCATTTTCTTCAATAATATCATTTGCAGCCTTTTCTCTAGCAAAAGTCCCTTCATTAAGCATCTTCCAATTTCTTATAACGGCAGCACGTCCTTCTTTTGTTTGAGTTAAAGTTGGAACCGTGTTCATGAATACCTTTAAATCAGCGTTTGTTATTCTAGAACCAAATATAGATTTAGCCCCTTTTACAAAATCTGAGCTAAGTTTCTTTAATTCTTGAGATTCTTTACTCATTAAAGCAGGAAAATCTAAATGTAATGTTTCTAAAACACTAGCAAGTGCAGGATTTTGAAGATTTCCAGTCTTATCTAATTCTTCTATTCTTTGAAGACGCATATTATTTTCGCGAGCTTCTTTTGCATTTTTAGATAATTCATCAAGAAAAGGCTTATTTTTCTTATATCCCATTTCAATAGTCGCTATACTAGGCGCAGGTCTTTCTTGCTTCTCTTTTCCTGCAACTGTTGATGTAACTGGAGCAACTTTAGGCTGAACTTGTGCTGGTTTCTGCATTTGTTGGAATTCTTGCACCGTTAAAGGCGCCGCCTTCTTTACAGGAGCAGCCATTCCAACTTTAGCAACATTTTGAGGCCCTTGTTGCGTTATTAACTCTGGAGTTAATTTCATACCTTGAGTTCCAGCAGGCATTTGCGCAGTTGGAGTACCAGCAAGTTGTTGCATTGTTGCCTGTTTTTGCGCAGCTGCTTGTACCGTAGGCTGGGCAGTTGGTCTATTTAAAGTAGGAGATGCCTGCGCAGATTGAACTGCTTTTTTGGCTATCTCTTGTACAGGCGCTTGTTGAAATGCTTGTGCTTGTGGTTGTGAATAAGTTTGTTGTGCTTGTTGCGCTTGAGGTTGACCCAAAAGATAACTTGCTTGCTCTTGATCGTAAGACGGCTGACCTGTTTGTTGTTGGCCTGCGCCTTGCTGACCCAAATATTTTAAAGCATATCCAAATTCTTGTGGATTAAGATGTGAAAGAGTCTTAGCTAAATCTGGACCAAAAACTGATGCTAATGACTTTTCTTTGTTTCTTCTATGAATTTGTTCTAGTTTGCCATGAGCAAGAGTTTCTAAACTTTCACCCAGAGATTTGCCAAAAGATTGCCCAAAAGTGGGCTCAAAAGGTATTATTTGCATAGTCTTCCTTTACATTCCAAACATATATTTGCTAGCAAGTTGAGAACCAGTATTTTGTAAACTTTTTGCGGCTGTTTTCCATCCCGCTTCCATACCAGGCCTCCACATATTTTCCCATTTTGGAGTAAGACCTTGTCCCATCATTTGCCCAAGAGCACCCATATTCATACCTTTTTCCTGTAATCCATATTGTTCCTGAAGGGCAGCTAATGCTTCTTCTAATCCAGCACCACCTTGGCTTAAAAGTTGAGGGAAAGCGCTTGATCTTTGAGAACCACCTGTTCCAAGAGATGAAAATCTTTCAGCAATAGATGGAATAGTTGTTTGTGTAAAATTGGTTCTTGCTTGTTGTGCTATTGGTGCAAAATTAAACTTTTGCCCAAGAAGTTCTTTTAATCCAGAATAGCCCTCTGAAGCCATTTTCTGCATTAATTCCATCTCTTGAGGGCTATATTGAGAAGCAGACATCATTCCACCAGGTGTATCTTTAAAAAATCCACCCTTGTTTGACGTTGCACCTCTTATTATCGGACCCTGGATTGCTCCACCAGCTACATTTGAACCAGAATTGGCGCGCGTAGCTTCCAAATCAGCTCTTAACTGTTTATTTTCGGCACGAAGTGATCTTTTTGACATAATTTTCTCCTAAATGAATATAGTACTATATTGATAGTATCATGATATAACAAACAACTTAAAATAAGAAAGGAATTTAATGGCTCAAAATGATACGGGTCTATTTTTACCCACTACTAATATTTGGGATGTGTTACCCGATGACGCAGATTTCATAACAGTTGATATCTTTAAAGAGTTACTTGTAAGATTACAGCAAAACATGGGTAATACTTCTAAGGCAGTGGACTTAAAAGATACTGGATATTACACACAAACAGAATTCGTTAATGGGCAATCTTTTTTCCCAGATCCAACTCTTGCTCCAGACGATGCTAATTATTTGACCTACAGGCAAGTTTACAGGAAGGCTATTGATTTTGGAACACTTCCAAATAATGGAACAAAAAGCGTTGCACACGGATTAGCTGTAACTAACGCATGGAGTTTTACGCGGATATATGCAACGGCGTCAAATCCAACAGGTTTACTTTATTTCCCAATACCAACCACAGGAACAACAATCACTGTAGACGCTACAAATGTAAATATAACTACAACTGCAAATATGACAGCTTATACCAAATGCTACTGCGTACTTGAATTCCTAAAACAATAGTGTATGTTTAAACTAGTTCCTTTCATAGCGGAACTCCTTTTAAAGAAGAGACCGGTGTTAAAGCCGGTCTTTTGTGTGAAACAGTGTTTTATATTACTGCAATCTTGAAGCAGTAGGAGTAGTATAGAAAGTCATAGCATGCATTTGAAAATCTTCAAAAGCAATTGTTGAGTTAGTTATCTGGGCATCATTCATAGTTATCTGTAATTGAACCGATTCCCCTTCGGCCATAGGATATACCGGATGCCATAATTGTGTCATAAATTCTTCCATTGGAATAAACGAATAAGGAAACGTTTCCAATATTCCAACCATTCCAGGAAGAACATCTGGCTGAGCTTCTGTAGTAATATTATATCCAGAAGCAGAGCCAATAAAGCAATTAACTGTCACTTGGCCATTAACAGTAGAGTCTACATAGAAGTCTACTTTTGAGATATAAGCATTTCGGCCCTTATCGACATAAAAGTTATATTCTTTTGTAACAATATCTATATTAGATACTCTGGCAACGGTACCTGCGCCAAGATAAGTTCCGGTTGAAGATGGTTCATATACTCTTATGGTGTTTTGGTCTATTGTAACAACTTCATATATCTTGTCGTTAAGTTGAGGTATACCAACTACGTTTTGAATATATATGTATTGATCACCACTTAAGCTGTGATTGATTATTGTTAATTCCATCCAACCAACTATGACAGATGGGACTATATTAGTTATTTGCAGAACGCTAGCGTTCATGGCTTGATCGGGAGCAATTCTAAAAGTGAAACCCTCTTGATTTCCACAAAGCACTTCTTTGTATAGTAATTCATTTTGACCGCTGTTCCATGGAGCAAGACTTTCACCCCATGTACTTGTCCAAGACGCCCATGTTAAATTAGATTGTGGTTGATAGTATCCAAAAGCTGTAATACCATCTTCAAATTGTGCCCATGTACCATTCAGGTAATTATATACCAGCATCATGTTTGGATAAGTCTTAGAAACTTGATCTGGAAAAGCCCAATAAGCAAGTTGCATAAAATAATCACGTATACCACAAACCCTATAGATACCCTCATTTTGATTTGATATTTGGAATACTTCGTCTGGTATCTTTTGGTCTATACGATCTACGTTTGATCCATTACAAGCATGTATACCATTTGATCCAATTCCCAAAACAACTTTATCAAAAGGTACCGCAGAAAAAGTAGATTCAGCACCAAGTTCAGAGTTAAGCCTTTGCCAAACAAATGGTAACACTTGGTTTTGAGTATATGATAATTCCCAGGTACTTTTCTCAAAATAAACAATAAGCCTATCTTTTACGAATCCACAACTTACTATTTGCTCTTTTGTTGGTGCATCAAGAAAACCGCCTTTGCCAGGGATATCTTCACGCCATGCATTAACATCTGCAGATATAAGTGGTGTACCATTTTGAGAGAATCTGCATCTGTTTCCAAATTGTGACGTTGTAGCGCCTGTTTTTTCCCAAGTGTTTAAACAAATCAATCTATCTTTAAAAGCCACTATAATAACAGCTGACTCTAAAGTTGTACCACCAGTGTTTACTTGCGGTTTCATGGTTGTCCAAACAATACTATTCCAATACTTTATACCGTCAGCTGGAGTCGAATTAACCACAAAAAGAATGTAATCTTGCGCGTCTACACCACGCCAATTTGTAGCCCAGAAAAAGCTAGAATCAGTTCCTGTCCATACGGCTGCGCCTATTCTTTGCCAACTTGAACCATTATATTGGTACGCAAACTGTTGGTCAAAAGCTATTGTTGGGTCATTTGCAAGACTCACGTCTATATATTGAGTTATACCCATAACAGGTGTTGACGGATAGAAATAAACAATAGAGTTGGGATTAAAATTATTTCCCGTGATCGCTAGTGCGCCAGTAGCAGTATTATAAGTTGCATCAGAAATAGAAGTTGTATATGTATCGCCATTAACTTGATACGCAGTAAATACCCAATCATCAACAGAAAACATTTGGCCTGGTTTCCAAATAGTTCCTGGCATAATAGCATTAAAATTTCCCGTTATAGCAGCCGTTGTTCCAACATTAATTCTTAAACGAGTATAATTTTGCTGATATTTTTGATCAACAAGAGTATTCATTACTAAAGAACCCGTTCTTTTTCGGACACGTCCACGGAAAACATAAGCATTAAGCAACTTACTGAAAGCATCTTCGGGCAATAACCAACTTCTTGTATCTCCCTGCTGACCTGAATTAATCGGTGCAATCATAAACCTATCAATATTTGCCATATTAGTTTCCTATGGTTAAGACCCTGATAGATCCAGCTCCAGAAGAGTTAACAGTAAATTGTGTATTGTTTGTTATACCAGTTAATTGCACAGTAAGTCCAGCCGTTGCAGGGGTTATATTTACACTAAATACGGTTGTTAAGGCAACAAGACCAGGTAATGCTGGCAAAGTTAGCGTTTGAGCGCCTCCAGCCACCGCTAAAGTATCCCAACGCATTATTATTCCAGAAGGTAAATATGACCATCCAGATAACCCAGTAGCTGGTGCTGCTGAACTTAAGATAGATGCTGTCATTGGTATGTCAGTAGTGCCTGCAAATATTTGATTATGCGTATAAGTTTGATTTCTATTTGTTGCTGGATGCAAAAAGCTGAAAAAGCCACCATTCGCGCCTATGAGGGGCATTGGTGCTTGAGCTGGAAGAGTAACTTTTTTATGAAAACCTTGCCCTGCAAGATCAAAATTAACGTGATCTACTGTTACAAGTGTTTGTATGCCTGTAAAATTATTATGTATTTGCGGTTGTGAGTCTGAAGGTCTGTCTGTTGCTAGAGGAATATTGCCATTATATGCCATTTTATTATCCTTTTATTTAGAAGCCACCATTACTATTTGGACCAAACGGGGTTGCTTGATTGTTATCTTCTGTATATATAGTTGCTACGCGTTGTGATGTTTGTTGTACTATTGTTCTGCGATTGATTAAGTTTTCTTGTTTTTTAAACTCAGGCATTATCATTTGCACAGATTCTAAGTCCATACGATCTTCAAATATCTTTTTAGCGCAACCATAAGATATATACTGCCACCATTCTTCAAGTTCAGGAGATTGTCCAGCAGCCAATAATTCAAGTGGTCGGACATATACTTCCATGTTTACTTCGTATGGTTGATCCGGAACCGGTCTAACTATGAAGGATCCATCAAAGAAACATACAGTTGTTGGCCTTGATGGTTGAACGGCTACATATTGGCAATTCACAACATCGCCTTGCGCAGGAGCAAATAAAAATGTTACAACAAACTGTCCAGTCACATAATTTATATAGTTATTTGGATCAAGAACCGTTGTAGATGTTGGCGCTCCTCCGGGAATATATAAATTACCCTGAGTTGCAGTTATCGGGAAATCTATCATAGATGCGCCATCACCATTCAGATCTATTGAATCAAACAGAACATTTCTTCTTACAATGCAATTGCCTGGATTTAGATTTGGTAAAGTTCCAGTAAATTGAGTATTAACACTATTACCTGAACCAATTTGCATTATAGCAGCAAGTTTTGGGTATAAAGCATAAAGCTTTTCCCTGGACTCCAAAAAAGAAGCCTGATATCCTGCGACATAAATTGGTGGGTGAACAGTAATATACTTCTGATTGAACTCATATAATGGACTAGCTGGACCATAAACAGTTGGATCATACAAATCTTCAAAAGGTTCTACATAAAAAGAGAATGTAGATCTCAAGTTAAATAATCTTAAGTGTTCTGGAAAATCATATTGTATAAATGTATTTATATACTCATTTAATTGAGCGTCAGTAAGTTGGGCAGGAGAGAGACTTCTAGTCAACCGCCTAACTTTATTCTGTATCGCAACAAGCGTAGAATTTGCCATTATTAACTCCTAAACATAGGTTATATTTCTTTAATAGTAACAATAGTAAAACTATCTTCCAAGTTAATATGGCAGTACGTTTCTAGTCGCATCATCTAGTTGCGAATTAACCTCTCCAACAGGAGTAACTTGAGGATATTGTAGATTCTCTGGAAAAGTGGCAGGAGTTGTCCAACCATCTAATTTACTAGAATCTATGCCAACATAAAACGTAGTTGGGTCAATTATGTCAGTTATTTCACCAACTTGCTGATTTAGTCCCTGAGGAGTAAAGCCAACAGGCATATTCAAACGAACAATCATACCAACATCATACTGGTGAGGAATAGTCGTTACAATTCTAGTTATGTTTCCAATAGAAACTAAAAGTCCAATTACTCGCATTGCAGGCTGAAAAACAGGGCTTGTTTGAGCTAAGATAGGCATTGTTTCTCTCCTAAAAAGTTAGATCTTTTCTATTCCCGTCATAGGTGAACCCACTGGAGCTACTCCTTCAACATCAATAAATTCTAAACTTTGGAAACTGCAACGCCTGATTTTAGAAGATATCTTACAAACAGGTCTTCCAGCTTCATCGTCTTTGTAATCATATGCAGGATACCAACAGTTTGTATTTAAGTGCTTAGCAACCCCCAATGGAATTGTACATATTTCTCCATCGGCCATAGAATACTTCTCAATTGGTTCGCCTTTATAAGCTCTGAAAACGAAATCCATGCGACCGCCTGGAACTTCATGGAATATAAACTTACCACGAACAGGGGTGCGATCCTTTTCTTTTTTAAATTTTAAGTTCTCTGGCATTGGTTTTGCTTCTGACGACTCTATTTTATTAATTTGGGCCATTGTTTTCCTTTCTGTTTGTTGGTATATTTTTAATGACTTTCGAGCTTAATACTCTCCGAAAGTTTGCTTCATCATTCGGGCAGGGTTTGTAGATAAATCCCTGCCTTTTTATTTAAACGTTAAATGATGTACCAGCTCTCCAGTAAATCACATCGTTGTTCATACCAGCAGGAGTATCAACAGTACCTCCAGCCAATAAGATTCCATATCTGCTATCGTCAAATGTTGCATCAGATAGAATATCAGTTCCAGAAAACAAAGCTTGAGATGTGTCTTCACCAACTGGAACAACTTGAGCAAAATTCATTCCTACGGCTGCTACAGCGGTTAATGGGAATACAAAAGGAGCAAGTCCTGTTGTATCGATATCAACTGTTATAGTATTACCAGTAGATGCAGTTGCTGTATTTACAGCGACAATTGTTGCTATAGTAGGAGGCAAAGTCATTCCATATGCTGCTGGAATAGAAACTCTTACCTTTTGTCCAACTACATAACGGTGTCTTACGCTCAATCTAATAACAGCTTGTGCTGCTTGAGATACGGCAGTAATAAAGCGTCTTGCTGGATAGAATGGAGCTCCGAAAGATCCATTATTTACTTTTTGCCAGTTACCGGTTGTAGCAGCAACCATTTGAGGCATATATTCTAAACTGAATGTTCCAGCTATTGGATTTCCAGGAACAGGCGTACTATAACCAATAGTAAAATCCATACCGCTGATTTGACGTCCGCCAACAACATTGGTCAATCTAACAACATCGCCTGGAGTTAAACCATTCGCTGCTGTTGCTAAAGCCGATGTTACTACTGGTATTGCAGCGTTAGAAACCGCTGTAATGTCTGTATAAAGTGTTCCCATAGGAGTAATAGTTGTATCTAATGGTGTAAATCCACCGGTAGCAACAACAAACTCACCAGCAGCTCCTAAAACGCCTTTAGTTGTTTCAAAAGCAGAACCTGCAGGCATACCCGCTTGCCAATAGAATTTAACACCAACTGGAGCAATTTGAACAGCTAATGCTTGTGTATAGTTATATGTTTCAATCCAGGTTACGCCAGATCTAAGTTGAAGAAATTGGTTATTTTGGTTAGAAATAAAACTACCTTGTTGTATTATTGTATTATTCATGTATTCTCCTTTATAGCGTGCAACGCAAGTTTAGTACCCATAAATCGTTCAATATACGCGGCACTTCGGCGAACTTGTAGCCAACACTTGCATTTAATGCGAGTGGACCATCATAAATAGGTGGCCTATAAATGAAAGATGCGCTATAACCATCTTGTTCGATACATGCATAAGCTTCCATGCCGACACAGAAGATATTATACACTGTTCTTCCAAGCATTGATCCTACAGGTTGTGTTGAACCAATAGATGAGATCAAGAATCTCAAGTTTCCAGCAGATCCCCACTCAGAACGCAATGCATTCATAGGAGATGGGTAGTCATTCTTTTGATGGAATCCGTTAATTCCGTCTAAACGGCTAGATAAATCTGTGTGACAAAGAGCAAAGTATGCATCCCTTATAGGAGCTGTACCAAACTTGTCGTCACCTTCGATGTTATCAAGAATTGTATAGGCGTTACTTCCCAAAAGTGAACGTACGATATCGTCGATATCTGCACGTGTTATTTCTGTTGGATTGTCGCCGTTTACACCAGCTACGCAGTTAATGAAAGCTGCGGTTCCTGCGAGCATGTCACGAGTGAGTTGATCCTCTGTTTGACGAAGAGAAACTCCCAAACGCGCTGCTGCTTCATTTAAAACTGGATCCTGATTTTGAAGTGTGCATTGCTCGTTCAAAATCACATAAGTTCCGTAGAAAGAGATGCGTGCATCGATATCAACAGCAGTTAGCGTCTGCGCAGGTGGCGTTACACCGGTGTTTCCTAGTGGCACCATAGCTGTTTGTAATGGATTATATCTTCTCATGCGAAGTGTATTACCACCATTACGTGGCATTTTCTTCAACACTGCAGGTATCTTATGAATCATATTAGGCACTGGCACCGACAATAATTTATAAGAAAAACTTTGCTGCACTGGTGAAGGAAGTATTGTTGTAGTAGTTATTGGCATTTTTTTCCTTAAAGATAATGTTAAATATACGACATTTCTTTAAGATTGGATGAGGTCTTAGAATTTACATCCAGAAGGAGAGGACTAATCTCCGTAAGTCCGACGAGAGGACGAATCTCGGTACGTCATAGGAGTTGACGAATCTCCGTACGTCAAGATAAGTATAATACTTAAAATAGGGAAAATGCAAGTAGCCCGGGGTAAAAGGAGAGAAAGAAGAAACCCCCGGGCGTAAGTAATAATCTACACTCTGTACATAATTATTAAATAATATTAATATGAGATTGTTCGTAGAATGGGTGAAATATCCCATATTAATTATGGAACTTGGGAGTTGCTGCTCCTGAGTTCCTGTTTTTATTTTAATTAAACTCTCAAGTCTTGCATCTCAAAATGATTGCCGTCTGGGCGAGATTTAAAATCACCCCCGTGCCTGTTTGATGGATGCAATTTCTTCCAATACTCACCAAAAGGCCTATAATCTTCGCTATCTGGGAAGTATTTTCCATCTGCTGAAAACAAATTTATGTCTATAGCCAGTCTTTTACAATGGAGACTGTTTAATATGCCTTTACCCTCTTTTGCATAAATTGCAGCTTGAGCTGGCGTTCTATAAACTTCACCAAGAGTACAAACATAACCAGATTGGAAGATATGCTCAATTAATTTTGCCACATTACGGGCAAATATTGCCTGTTCTTGTGCTAATGATTTCATTACATATTCTTTCTTGCTTGCATCATTTCTCTACGTAATTGCTCTTTAATTTCATCAGTAAATTCGCCATTAGCGAAAGCATTTGCCTTAGACAATGGACTATCACCTTGTTGTGGATTAACCGACGCCAGAGGTCTAGGCTTGGCTGTATTCTTAATAACTCTGGCGCGGTCATTTTGCAATACTGGGTCTGCATGAATCCCAAACTGTTTTATAAGCGTATAAGCTGAAACTGCCTTACTATAAAGGTCGGTTGAAGCTGACAAAGTAGCAGCAATCTCTGGGTAATCTTCTCTAAGTTGTGCGATATTGTCTTGAGAAACAACTCTATCAAAATCTGGATATGTTGCTTTGATACGTGCTTCAGTTATCGATTCTGCAGACTGGGATTGGTAATTCTTAAGTTGTTGCTGCATTTGGTTCATTTTCTTATTCATCTGGCGAAGATATTTACCTTCGACAAGTGCATCATCTTCAATAAGTAAATCATCTTCTTCTGGTTGTTGCTCTTGTTGCTTTGGCATATTTTGTTGCATTTGTTGCATTTGCATCATACGTAGAAGTTCGTCTCGTTCTCTTTCTGCTTTCTTTTGAGCTTCTCTAAGTTCACGTATTCTTTTTGCAGCTGGAGCTTCTTGCCCACGTTTTGGTTGCGGGATCACTACGTCAATTTCATCTCCGTCATCGCCTTCTTCAGTTGCCTCCAAATTGTCCTCAACTGTGGACAGATTGTCTTCGTTTGAGTTATCCACAGATTGTGTACGACTCATCTCATTCAAGACATCTTGAGGCACCTCGTCGGGTACAGGGGCTGCGGCACTTTTTCCGGGGGATAGAGGAGCCGCCCATGGATCTGGAGCCGCAGCACTGATAGGAGGTTGCTCGTTTAATGGAGGCATATCAATATCTCGTTGTTGCCCACTTGAATAAAAATTTTTACTAATTGGTTTACCCATTGCCATTATTTTGTCTCCTCAGATAATTTTTTATCGTCGTATTTATCCCAATCTTCAATTCTTTTTTGGCTATCCATCATGATGTTTTCAATTTTCTCAAAGGATAACTGCAATGGATAAAGTATTTTATCATTCTCATCTGCTAAATAAAACCCTCTAGAATCTTCAGGGTATCTTGCAGCATAAATCTCTAAAAGTTTTTTTAACTCTTCAAATCGTTTTATATACAATTCAATCAATTGATCTGAACTATAATAATTAGAAGCATCGTCTCCAAAATCTTTATCTACATCGTCCAAACGTTTTACCAAACCCAAAATTATTTCTTCTAAGCCTTTAAAGCGTACTTCGCCTCTTTTTGCCATTCTAATTTCCTTCCAGTATTATTCCTGTTTTTAGGTTTTCACCATTAAGTTTTCTGCATAAAGTCATAAGTTCGCCATTATAGAAATTGAGTATAAACTCCAAAAGTAACTGCTCTTCTGGGACTATCTTGTCAGCGTTGCGCAAAAATACTTCGCATGTTTGTCTATCTGGAATAGTCCATAGATACTCTAAATTTCCTGAGCCATGATGATATTTGTACACCGATTGATCGTGATCTGGAGTTGGACAAGTTCCTCGTTCTGCAAAATAGTTGCGAAGAACATTCTCGAGTAGTTTCTCTTTTTTAGTTATAACTACAACAAAAAAGTCATGTTGCATGGTTTTTAGACCACGGTCAACCGCTACCTTTAGGTTATCTATGTAATCTTTATGTACTTCGCGTTGGATTTCTATTGGATCTCTGGTCTCTGGCGCTTTTTGTTGTAGCTCAAGAGCTATCGCACCGACTGTCTTCTTCTTTTTAGTCATTTATCTCCTTTATGGCCCGCAAGAATTGGGACTCGAACCCAAATCTGCCGTCCTAAGTGACAACCTTCTACCAATTGAACTATTCTTGCGGCACCTCATGAATGAATCTTTTTTAAATATGCTACAGATTTATAAAATAGACAATAAAAAAGGCGTTGCTAACGGCTATGTGTACAAAATAGACACTAAAAAAGGCGTTGCTAACAGCTGCAACGCCAAATCGTATCCGCTTAAGATAGCTATTTTTTCTTTTTCTTCTTATCTTTCTTTTTCTCTAGCATCTCAGTAACTATTGACTCAGATGATTTACCTTTTTCCTTAAACTTCTTTGGTTTTTTCACTTTAAGTCCTTTTATAAGCGCTTTGTCTTCAGCAGCTTCTTTGTTAAAAGTTTTAATATCACCCTTAAGATGCTTAATCACTTTCTTTATCTTTTTAGCCATACTATTTGCCCTTTTTACGCTTCTTTTTAGTCTTTGATTTGCCTGCCTCACTCAAAGCTATCGCAATTGCTTGTTTAGGGTTAGTAACTTCAGGACCTTTTTTAGATCCAGAGTGTAACTTTCCAGTCTTAAACTCATGCATAACTTTTTCAACTTTAGCAGTGCCTTTTTTCTTTTTTTTCTTTGCCACATCAATCCTAGTTATTTGATTGTTAATCCTCGTTGCATTCGTTTCTAAAACGTTCTACCTGGAAACCAATAGGAAATTCTTTATACATTGGCTCCTGTGATAGATTTGCTACAGCTGTATAGTCCGCCCTAACCCTTTTACTGTCTCTTTGTTCTTGCCGACGTCGTGGCTCTACAGTCTCACGGAAGATCTCTTCCATGAATATGATCCCTGATTTCTTCATAAATATCCCCAAATGTGAAATAGGGGGTTGCTTAGACCCCCTACCATGATTACCTAGATCTTGTTGATCTCTGGCTATCTATTTGCTCATCTACCCTTTTTTGGGCAGCTGATTTCTTGTCTAGTTGATTGGCTGGCCTGCCAAGTATTGCCCAAGCAATCTTTTTGCCCTTGCCAGGCTGCCTGATCATTGCAGGCATGACCTTAGTACTTGTTGTGCGAGCGATGTCTCTTTGCACCACTTACATCTTCATTCATCTGAGCATTAACGCCTGTTATTTGGTCATTTAACTCAGGAGAAGCTTCTCCAAGATACTTATCAGAAGTTGGCCAATCGTGGTACTTAACTGATTGTGGCATGTTTGCTACCGCTGATCTGTCAGCAGTAAGCATTCCGCCTTCTCTTGCTTCTGTTCTCTTCTCTTCGTAATATCTCTTTGCCATGTTAGGCCTTTCGTAGAAACTACAGTCCACCAATAAGGTGCTGTAAGGTTAAACCACTATCTACAAGGCAGATACATTCTGCATCGTATTTGTTTGCATAGGTTGACTCATCTGTTGAGCTCCAGGCATTTCCATCTTTGCACCTTGCTGTATTGTAGCTTGTTGCATAGTATCTTCACCTTTTTGCTCTTGACTTGAAGCCTTAACCATCTGAGATAGCGTGATTAATTTCTCAAGATGCATTAAGTCCAAGCCTTCCATCTCTTTAAGAGCCTTAACCAAGTTGAGCAGTGCGGCTTCTTCGTCTCTGTGTGCGGCCGATTCTCGTTCTGTGGCCAAGGCTTGATTCTCTTGTATACGAGATATTCTTTCAAGACCAAGTCCAGTATCTGCTTTAGCTCTTGCTTGAAGAAGTTCTGTTTGAGCTTGAGCTTGCTGCATCTCTGTTTGCATTTGCATTTGCTGCATTTGCTGTTGCATTTGTTCTTGTTTTTGAGCATTCTCAATGATCTTCTTCTTGCCCTGCATAGTTGAAGCGTTAAGCAGATCTTCAGTAGATATTGGCACTCCAGCTTCACGTAACTGTAAAAGCTGTGCAAATTGCATTTGTCTTTGTGTAGTTGTATTAAGTCCCTCTTCAACAGCTGCGTCGTAACGGCCAAAAGACTTATTGTAGAACTGGTCAGTTGGCTCTTCTTCAATTATTCTCTTAACTTTTCCAGGAGTAAAGTTTTCTTGTATTATGTCTAAAATTAATTTCCCTAAGTGTCTTTGCGATCTATCCAATTGATCAAATAGGACTTGAAGTGTTGTAATACTTGCAGATTGTTTGAGCATGGTATCGTATCCAGAGCGTGAGTCACTTGCATTTAGACCGAGCAACTCTTCGTTAACACCAGATATCTCTAAAATTTCTTTACCTAGAAGTTCTGAAAGTTGGATCATGGATGGCGGTATTTGTGGAGCAACTATCTGTTGAACATCGGTCATCTGTGCTTCAGCTTTAAGAGCCAATCCTCGACCTTGACCTGAAAGGAAAACATCTTTTGGATTAACAAGCGAGTCTTCCTTGTAGATCCAGCCTGAATTGATTTGACTCTCAAGTATATCCAATTCGATGATCTTTCTACGATTGAATAGATATTGCGCGTCCCGCAGGCCTCGTACCATCCCTTGGATTCTGTAAGGAAAATAAGGCATTTGAGGGTTAAAATACCCCAACACAGGAACAAAAGGATAGCGGTCACCACTATAGCCAGGTCCGTCATACATCACCTTTCCTTGAATGACAATTGCTAACTTAACCGTCGGCACTTCTTGATCAACAACTTCGATAGTCGGATAAGTCTTGAGAAATAACTTGAGCTTGTCATCGTCGTCAATACGCCATTCTTGAGTCTCACCAGTTTCCGTATCAACCAGCATCTTTTGCGTTCTATAATCTCTATAATAGAATTCATCATACGTAAGTAAGTTCTTATAACCGTAATTATAGCTCTCTGGCATGAACTGAAACTTGCCGTCACGGCCTGTCCCAGAGTCAATTCCCATGAGGGCGAGGATTTCTTCAGACTTGTCTGGTAATAGAGATATACACTCTCTTTTTGTGAGGAAGGATCGCTTCCATAAGGAGTTACAATCTGAAAGATCAGCCTTCCTGAAATAAGGATCAACAAGAAAACTATTATACGAACAGTTGTCGACTCTAATGTTTCCATTGACGGGATCACTGCGATAATCTACCCATACGTGTAAAAAGTTTAAACCTGTGACTAGTGCACCTTGAAAAGACTCAGATATGGTCTCAAGAACGTTTTCCTGCGTGTTTATCCACATCATTATCTTTGTAAACTGGTCTGCCGTCTCAGAATCACCATTCTCTATTGGTGTTACAACCGTAGACTTTCTGTTGCGTCTCTGGTGTCCTGAAACCATGTTAATCGTACGCTTTATACGATTAAAGTTAAAATTTCTACGCTTGTTAGCTGGTAAATTGCCATAGATGTCATTCCAAAGCGTTTGATCTCCTGCCTCAAAGCGTGTGTCGGTATCAGCTTCCCCCCAAAACGATTGATTGATCGTTATCGCCTCGGAATAGAAAGACTCCATACGCTGCAAGATCTCTTTATCTGTTTCGTTATAATACTGCGGTGAAAGTTGGGGAAACAACATTCTATATCCCTTTCTAAAATTACTTAAAAGCAGCTATGCTTTTTATCTAATTCTAGAATTGGCAACTCTATATATCAAGCTTATTATTTAGATCTTCAAACAATTTACGATCATCTTCATCTCTTCTGCCATTAATCTCATAAGCTCTTTGATCGAATGCCCTCTTTTTCTTCGTCTTTAAAGGCACAGTATACTCACCCACAATCTTATCAGGCTCCCACACAAAACAGGGATTTTTCTTACAAGTCCAAGGATCTGGGCAATCAAATGCATGTGGCTTCATTGCTCTTGTTTGCATTTGTTGCTGTTGATCTTCAAAGTTTTTACGTGTTCGCTTGATAGATTCTTGAGTGCGTGGATCTTCTTTTACAGTAGGGGCAAACACGTGCTCACTTGAAATTGTATATCTGGTCTTTTTTTGTAGCCACTTAAGCAAATTCATCTTTTTCTTTCTTCATAAGCAATGCCATCTGCTCAGCTTCTGTCCATTCAGGTCGTTGCATATTAACTGGCACAGATTCAAGATTGATTGGTTTTTGTCGCTCAGCTTCTATCGCAATCTCTTTTATTATTTCATACTCTTCTGCGGCAATAGGCGATTGTACCTGTTCTGGAGTTTGCCTTAAAGCCATAAAACCTTTGATGCGGGACCAGGGATCTTTGTGCTGACCTATCAACTCAATAGGCATAATTGCTTGAACATAAGAGACGTGTAAAGCCTCGCCAATTAAAACCTTTAAAAACTCCATTCTCTTTCGGCTATCACTAAAATCCTCAAAACCAAAAGTGTCTTTTTCTACCCATTCAACAACATATGACATATGCTGGTCTCTAAGTTGTTGATCAAGTTCGTCAGCTAATACTTTCAATATGTCATCAATATGCTGAAAGCAGGCTTCAAAGTTGCGTTCATCTGGCGTAAGTCCAAAGTGAGCACCGAGCTTATCTGCCTTTAAGGTTTGTAAATCTTTTCTTCTTTTCATTCAAATTCCTCTGCAGGTTTGCTGCCAGGTTTTACATCAATCTCGATATTTTCTATTACTATATACCACTGGCCATAAAACGAGTCGTTGAACTTTTTTACAAGTAAATCAAATTCCTTATAAAAAGAATGCTCTATTTTCGTGCGGCTATTAAAATATTTCTTAAGCTTTAAGTCTTCTTCTTTTTTTATTTCTATTTCATTTGCTTCTATTTCAATGGGTTTTTCTATCCAATGCTTAACAGTATTCTTTACAATTTCTTCTTGAGTTTTTTGTTCTTGTTCTCTTGATGATAAAAATAATTTCTCTATGTTAAAAGAAACTTTATGGCTATCTATGTAATACTCGCCTTTATATTCTTCATTTATTCTTTTTATAACGCGATCTACTAATCTATCAACCATATCGAAAATATAATCCTGTTCTAAAAGACCAAGTCTGGTAACTTTGGTTTCAACTTTAGCAAAAAGAATTAACCCGGTATTTAATTCATTAAATCTATCTACTTCTTCGTTAAACTTTTTCCTTATTTCTTCTTCTATGTTCATTCATTTCCTTTCGTATAACTCATTCCAAAATTTGCATCTTTCTTCAACTTCCTTTTCTCTAAGCAATCTTTCTTTTTTAAAACGTTTCTCCCATAAATGAATATCGACAATGCAATAAGTTGAATACGCCACAAAAATTACTATAACAAGCCAAGAAACCCAAGCAGGAATCAATTGCACAAGAATATAACCAGCAAGAATATTAGTTAACATCTCTACCTCAATAATGTGTTGGTTCATCGCTAAAAAATCCAGAACCCCTATTTGTTCCGTACATCGCTTCGTTATATCTTTTATCTATCTCCTCTGGAGAAGCACCATCTCTAACTTTAGCCAAAGATACGCATAGATAGCGCATGCTGTCGGCATAATGGCTAGACCAGTTATGAAGAGGTTGTGTCTTATATACGCGTTTTTTTATATCAAACTCCTGGCGATAATTCTCCAAAGCTTTGAGTAAATTCTTGCAGTTAATCTCATCAACCCATATTTTACTAAAAGCAGAACGAACTGACTCAATACCATCCATGATCGACATATCATTAGATATTGTAAATGTAACACCTAGTTGGCGCGCTTTTTCCCATCTAGTAATACCCGTACCAAGTTCGCGCACTTTTATATCGTGTGGTGCGATATGTTTGCCATATAAAAAAGGTTTAGACTCAAGTACTTTTATGTAGTGTTCAAGCCCCTCTTTTTGATTCTCATAGCAGTCTATTATACGAACTGTTTGTCCAATAACCTGAAAAAAGATGATCGTTGTTGAATCCCTCATACCCAGATCCCACGCAGTATGAACTTTGAACCCGTTCTCCCATGGAACTTGTCCAATCTGACCACTAAGTCTCATTCGATCTAGATACTTCGAATAATAAGATCCTTCAACACCCATCTCGAAGCTGCAATAATATTCTTGTTGTATTAAATCGTCACTCATGAGACCTTCGGCCTTCTCTTTCTCTATTTCATGAAGTGATATGTGATGAGTATCTTCAACAGAAAGTTTATAAGCAAACCAATCATCAGAGTTCTGAGCTATGTTGTATAACTCCCATAAGTGATTCTTGCCCCGTGGAGTTGATATGAATAGCGCAGTTCCATCATTTGCAGTTAGAATTGGACGTAGATACTGATAGGCACGTGGATCTTGGAGAGCATACTCTGAAAATATACATAAAGAAGGGTTTGTTCCAACAAGGCCATCATAGTTATCAGAACCAACAATCTGCAAAAGACTGCCATTAACAAAACGAATTTTCATCTCTTGGGAGTTCTTGGCTTCAATAAGTTCATCAGGGATAAAATCTAGAATACGTTTGCCGTCATTGGTGATGGAATCCCATAAGATCTTACGGCCTTGACTGTAAGTTGGAAATATATAATAGACAACACAAACGCGTTTGATGCATGTTCTAATTGCAAGTAGAAAAGCTGTCATGTCTTTACCAGCCCGTCTGGGTAATATTGCAACCACTCGACGGTAGCCTTCGTTCTCTATCGCATCAATGATTGGCTGCTGGTATGATCTAAGTTGTAACCGGTCAAGTTTTATCTGTGTCTCTACTTTTACGTCCACGTTCATGTTTCCTATGGTTGTCTTCTTTTTTCATTCCCCACCAAGTAAGTATTATTAGAACGATCATACAAATCGAGTTAATTAAGCCATTAAAGTCGTTGAGTATGTCGTTAACATCCATCAAGTTCCCTTTTTATTCATCAATGCAAAGCATCGAGCACAATATGCCACCATCTTCTTGCCTCGTATCTCAACATAAGCAGTCTCTAAACTACCACATTTACTACAAACAATCTTTTTCCCATTTATGATAGTTTCGCTTGTTGATTTAGTATACGTTTTTTGCATCAAAAATGGGCTTAAAGAGAAGAATAAGATCAAGGCAAATAGAATGTGTGCGATCATGAAAAACTTTCGTTGGTAGACTCAAATTTCTTTAGTCATGTTTTGTCAGATTTTCTACTGTATCCAATGTAGGATCTTTGATAACGTCATTAGCAACTTTTAACACACAAGTCTCGCAAGGACAGCCCTTGGAGACAAATCCCCTTTCTCTCGCAGTTTCGTGTTGTTTAATCACTTGTGTTATAAATGGTATTGATTTCTGGTCCATCAAAGATAAAGATATTGCATGTGCTGGGTGCAATATATCGTTTATTAAAGTCATTGTGGATACAATAGTATTTGCTTTATGGAGTCTTTCGTTAGTTTGATCGTTCTCTTTGATCTCTTCAGGAGTTAACTGTAATTTGGCTAACTCTTTCCCAAAAGAGTCTATGTATGAATAGCCCAAGTTAAGCATATTCTTTAATATCTCTCTGGTTTGTCGGGGGGTGTATTTAGTCTTCATTCGTCTTCCTTCCAATAGGCTTCATTGAATTCCCAATTTTTCTTCATTTGCTCAGTAAATTTTGGTCTTAAAAGAAAAGAAATTTCTTCTAACGGCTTTAAAACAATATTAATCGCTGCAATTGCCTTGCAAATCTGGGACCTAATTTGCTTACGCTCTTCTTCTTTTGCCTTCGTCAATCCTTCTGTGATATTATCGATAAGTTTAAAATTAATACCATAACCTTGTTCAATAACTTGATCTATAATGTCTAACAATTCTTCTCTTGTATAATCATCAAGATTCTTCATTTGACTCCTTCTTCTTAACTTTATCCACTCTTACGTCTATAGATTCTCCTCCGCAGCAACAAGAGCAAGCATAAATATAGTATTTATCTTTATATTTTTCATTTATTCCATCCAGTAATATTTGCCATAGATTATTTACTTCATCAACAATCTCATCTTCTTCTTTCTCTTGTTCTGTTCTGTTGTCAGGAAAGACTTCTGTAGATTCTCCAATATAAAAAACACCGTCTCTTTCTCCAAATACTAAACGTTTTTTATTCATCCTCCTCCTTCTTCTTTTTAGGAACCAATCCAGTGCTTGGAATTTGGTCCATATGAACATGTATTTCTGTATTGCCAGGGTTTCCACTGGAGTCAGCTGCAATCTGCGCCTTACGGCGATCGTGGTATTCTTCTGCGGCTCTCCAATCTGGGTGGTATTGGTGTTGAACAAAGCTGACAAGAGAAGCATCGTATTTCTTTTCCAGGCCAAGTTTCATTCGCCTTTCGCCAATAATATCTAGCGCTTCAACTAATGCTGTTTGCAATTCGGGGTATAGTTTTACTAAACGTTCCCAGGTAGCTGGCCCCATACCGATAGAAAAGTGAAAAGGGGGTATTCTTATAGAATCTGGGTGTTTAGCGTACTTTATCAGAGCCTCTCCAGTCTTGGTAGCCCATTCTCTGGTAGTCTCTACGCGCATTCCTGTTTTGTTACTTCTGTATTCGTCCCATATCTGCGTGCATTTGGGATCTGGGTTTTTTGGACTGTAACCATCAAGAATGCTAGGCTTAGTAATTTTAGATATCTTCTTCATTTCTTCTTCTTTGTATACCCCGCAAAGAGTACTGATTAAGATCGTTATGATTGTAGTCGCGTACCCCATAGGGGCGGTTAATACAATGTTTTAATCACAATGCGGGGAAGTTATTTAAGTTCGCTAATTGTAAATTCGGTGCGTGCGTCTTTGCTGTATTTCTTGGTACTAATTATAACTGAAATGAGTGAATCATCAACCCAAATTACATGATTTCCTATGTCGCATAAAAACTTAATTAGATTATCATTATCGCACTTATAGAAATGATAATCACCTTCATGAACATGTTTTATGCGTGTTTTGGGGATTTCCATAAAGAACGTAACTTCTAATTTGAGGGGGGTGCTGGCAAATAATGGCTCGATGCCATGTTGTGATCTGAGATGTATACCAGCGATTAACTTTATCTTCTTTTGGTTATCAAATACTCTGCCTTTGGCGAATCGTGCTCGTGCTAATGGGACACATGGGCCGGGGATAACATAAGATCTTGAACGTAAAACTTTCATTCGTAAACTCCGTGGGTTAAACCCCCAAATGGATACACTTACGAATGTAAAAGAAATTCAAAGAATAGTCATCTTAATTCTATCCCACCGTGACCTCACAGCGAACTAACACATTTGCTAAATTCGCTAACAAAAAGTTAGGCCTAATTAGGGCCGACTTTTTTTATTTCAGAGATAGTACCACAGCTTTTTTGCTTTTGATAAGCGATTTTTTTGAAGTTTTTTGGGGGGCCGACTCGGCCCGACCTTCTACATCTATTTCATGAAGCAGCGTAAAAAACTCAGTCATTATCGTTAGATCTTTTTCAGAGAAACCCTCTTTTTCTAGTATTTCTTTTCTTTCTTTCATTGGTCGTCCTTGCGAATAGAAGCCCACATATAATCTTCAGAAGATTTAGTAAAACTTAAGCCTTCTGCAGTTTCTTCGCCTAAAAGTTTGACAATAACTCCTAAACTCATAGCAGCTAAACCATTACCTTTTGTATCTTTTTGAACCCACTTTGCTGCAATTTCGCACTCGCTTACGAGCTCGTAATTTTTATCAAAATCAGCATAATATTGTGTTCTAGCGAGTAAATCTAGCATGGCTTGTCGTTCTTTTTTAGTAAAATTTTCTGTGGCTTCCTGAAGTATCTTTTCAGGTGATTTGTAATTTGGGTTATCTAACAACGTCATCGTTTGAAACCAGGAATTAGTTTAGCCTTTCCAACAAGATGCTGCTGACAAAAAGGACGTTTTATTAATCCCCTAACCGAACATGTTGCAACCGCAGGCCTTTCGCAACCCTTACAAGAACATCTAATTATTTTTTCTTCATTCATTCATTTTCCTTAAAAAGGTAAGTTGTCTTGAGTTTGATTATCGTGTTTTTCTAAATATGTTTGCTTAGCCCAATAGATTCTTCTTTTTTCATCTGCAATGCGTTTGTTCTCTTCCCACTCTTCGTCTTTGCGTCTAGAAATCTCTCCGCATCTCTCAGCTTCTGGATTGTACGGTCGCTCTACCAGTTTCGACTTGTTTTTATATGTCACTTTTTCCCCCTTTAAGTTTTCTTCCCCTTCTTTGTATACAAATTGAGCTTCTGCAGGCATAGCGTAAGCCTCTTTTAAAAACGCATAACGTTTATCGTTTAGCGGTATTCTTTTTTCAAAACTGTACTTGGTGGCTGTTTTAAAGAAGAATGCAAAAGGATTTTTGATGCCTTCAGCATTCTTCAAAATATCCAATGCATAAAATATTACCTCATCTTCAAATAATCTCAAGCGAATCTTGCCCCACGGCGTAAGATTCAATTCATCTACGGCTCTGTTTGTTGCAGGCGTAGAAACTATCTCGCTCATTTTACTTCCTTCTTTACTAGCTGTATTTTTTTGACCTGACCCGAACTGACCGCCTACTTTATTACAGTCAGTCGGTTTTTGTTTAAATAAATTTTCTTTAAGAGAAAGATTAACTAGTGTGACTTTTTGTTCTTGTTTGATTGGAAGCCAATCGCTACAGAGATATTTCACATTGAAAAACCTGAAAGACTTAAAGAAGTTGGATAGCTTTTTACACAGTTCTTTAGTGAATATTGTTGATACCAAATATTGGCAAGTGTAACCTGGTTTTTTGTGTTCTTGCGGGATGATTGTTATAAGACCAAGATTCTCTAATTCCTGCAAAGCTCTATTGGCAATTTCCCTGCTTGCATAGCCAACTTTTTTAGCAATAAAATCTTGTGACATGTAAACTTTTGGGTATCTAAAAAACATATCCAATAGAAGATCTAATACTCTAACTCGTCTTCTTGATAGTTTAATTAAAATATTATGAATATTTTCTTGACTTGTTGGGGATTTGTGAGATACTTGTACCGTATTTGAAATCATTTTGTTTACCCGGGAAGGTTGCAGGTTGAATAAAATACTAAAAGATCTTTCAGAAACTTAACTTTCGTCATGGGAGTAATAAGGGGGAACGAAAGATTTAAAATTTATCACTTTTAATTAAGTGGTTTCTAGATTGGCTCGGGGCAACCCGGGCTTTTCTAATTTCTAAAGCAATTCAATATAGCTAACTTTACAGATCTTTTAATAATTCGTCTATCTCTTTTTCGAGTTCCTCTATTTCTTCAAAATCAAAATTTGATCGGCTAAGAGCTATATTGAATCCTTTATAAGAATATAAATCACACAGACGAGCTACTAATCGTTTGATCTTATCAGGCTTGCTTTCTTTTGGTTCTTCGTTTTCTTGAAGTATCAAATTAATAATAACCATATTAATCTCAATATTAAAAATATGAGCATCTTTCCAATCAATACAACCTATTTCTTTATCTTTATTCACTAACTTTCTCAAATAATCATCCAGTCTTTTTCTAAGCGCTTTTAATTCTTCTTTATTCATCTGTCTGCCTTTCGAAAATTTTACCTACCTCATATAATAACTTACGATATTTTCTCGCCATCCATCTATCCATTAATATCCATGAGACGATGTTTATCACTATGCTGGGGACAAACAAAGACGCCAAAATTAATATTACTTCAAATTCCATTACAGTCCCTTTCTCTTTGCTTAATAAATCTCTCTATCTTAGCCAATGTAACAAACTGGGGTCTTCCAACCCCCTCAATAAACATCTTCAAACACTGGGCATTTATTCCTATCTCCCTTGATGTTGCCTTTTCACCCAATAAATCTCTTACCCTTATTTTCTGCAATCTATCTTGCAAATCCTTTATTTTCTCTATTTCAGACATAATGTCTCCCGTTTTAAAGTTTAATCTTACTTATATATTAGCATATTTTTATACTTTTACAATCTTTTTAATATATTTCTTGCTTTTTCATAATTTTCATGTTATTCTATATTCGTAAGTGTTTAAAAATCTACAAACGATAAGGAAACGATATGAATAAAGAAACTACTAGAGAAATGTATGCAAGAAGATACAGAGAGAGGCTAGAAAGAAGACAAATAGAGGCACCAAAAGAAATAGCTGCTTGGATAAAAGGACTTCCAGAAACAACTGAGGATGATAAGCATTTGCTTGAAGAATATAATATCCGAGAAGCAAAAAAATCATTACATTACACCATAAAAGAAATAGAAGAATTAGAAAGCAGAAAAGAAAGACTAGAAAAAGAGATAAGCGAATTTGAGGGCAAAGGAGAATAACATGGACTTAAAAGAAAGACTTGCCATGATAGATCGCATCTTAAAAAGCACACAGTTCACCCCAGAAGAACGAGAAAATCTATTATGGGAAAGAGATTGCTGCAAAAGAGCTATTGAGAATCAAAACGATACAGAGTATGTTAAGAGAACAGCAAAATATAAAGCCGAGATGATTGAAGAAGAAATTAACGATAAGCTGGGAAGATAAGATGACTTTACTCTCGTTGCTAAAGAAATACAAAGGTATGCAAGTAAAAAAAGATATTGTAAAAGACTATTATTGCGCAATTTGCCCATATTGTAGATCTATTGAAACAACTGATGGATGGACTTTAGCTACTTTTAAAATATGCGCAAAAAAAGATGAAGACCAAACTTACAAATGTTTTAAATGCAAAAAAACTGGAAACCTGCAAACATTCGTAAATGATCTAAAATTCAACTTTAATACTGGGAAAATAGTCATAGAAAATGAATAAAATTCTAAGCCATTGTAAATTTAGATATCCCAAAGGTAGCAAAGAATATTCTTTGTATACACGATGGTACAACATGATGGCTAAATGTTATCATAAAAACAATGCTAGATATTCTAAATTTGGCGCAATTGGAATTGAAGTATGCGATGAATGGAAGGATTTTAAAAACTTCTTTGAATATTTTAAAGATTATGACGTTCAATATTTACTAATAAAAAGAATTGATACCAAGAAAAATTTTTGCCCAGAAAACTGCGTAGTTGCAGATAAAAAGAATGTACCATTAATATTTGAAGAAAAAATATATATAAATTATAAAGGTAAAAAATGAGAATCAGGTCAAAAGTCATAAAAAATAAAGACGGTTCAATAGAAATACCTATAGCAAAAGTAGAAGGCGGCTTAAAATTAAGGCCTTTAAATGAAATTAAATATATAGCGTATAAATTAGACAAAAACGGAAAAAATATTCGTGATGAAAAGGGAAACTATGTTATTGATAGTGAAACGTATTTTTTTCCAAAAGCTGAGATGGTTGAAGAAGAAATAAACGATAAGTTGGGAAGATAAAATGACACTAGTTCAACACTTATAAATGCTTTAATAAAAAATGCAACCAAAGCGGAGATTTAGAAAAATTTATTAAAGAAATATGGAACAGAAAATAGGGAAATAAAATGTTTAATAAAAACAAATTGCCAGAATTAGAATCATATCAAATAGAAAGAATAGATAAAGATTATTTAGACTTGATGAAATCGTTCAATAAATTTAACAATGAAAAATTTTATGACGAAAACATAATATTGCTTGTACAACGAACAGAAAAAGTTTTTAAATGGATGTTTGATATGATATACGAAAATCACCTAACTAAACAAGATAAATTTGCTCAACAAAGATTAAAAGAACAGTTAACAAGATTTTGTGGATGCTTATTATCTAACGTAGAAGAATTATTCTGCAAGTTTTCTGTAGAATTAACAGATAGAGAGAAAGAAATAATCAACGATCTTATTAGAATAAGATCTATATGCTTAACAGATGAAGAAAAAGTTTGGATGCATGAAAAAATGAAAGAAATATACGGCGATCAAAAAAATTAGGAAACAAAATGAGTCTACCATACGATATCCATGATTGTGTTCAATGCAATATTTGCTTTGAATGCTATTCAACAGGAGAAAGAGCCAGAAATTGTGAAAAAATATGCAAAGAAAGACTAAAGGAATTAAATCGAATGAATGAAATAAAAAATCCTTTATTAAAGGAATTAGAGACAAACGCAAAAGAGTTTTTAGAGTATCTTGATAATAACTCTGAAAGAATACGAGAAATAGAAGAAACATTAAAAAAATTAAAACTATTTATTACTTTTTGGCACTCTATAAAAATTATAGGAAATTATCATACGAGACTTTCTTGGGAATCAGATGAAAAAAATAACAATTCATATAGAATATTCTTAACAGAAATAACATTTGATTCAAATGAAAATGTGGAAATTGCATACAAAAAACCATTACTTGAATCATCGATGAGAAAAAGAATTGACGCATCTAAATATTTGAACGAATTTATAGTTGCTATGACGTCATTTATCAAAGATTATAAAAACAAGGAACTTAATGGAAATTAAAGAGATGCTCGAAATTCAGTCACAATTCAAAGAACTCAAATTAGCGATAGAGGAAGTTCTTAAATCTAAAATCGTTCAACCTGAGGCAAATAGAAGCGTTGAAATCAAAGATCTAGCTACTTCTCTGGCCAAAGCTCAAAGTGAATTTGAAAATGCTGAAACAAATAAAAGTAATCCGTATTTCAAAAGTGCTTATGCAGATTTATCTAGTATTGTTTCCGCTGCAAGGCCAAGTCTTACCAAAAATGGTTTAAGCGTTACCCAACAAATCATCCATCAAGATGACGGTCAGTTAATTTTATACACAACTTTGTGGCATGTTTCTGGGCAATGGATACAATCCAAGTTAAGAATTGTTCCAGTAAAAAATGACGTGCAGTCTGTATCTTCAGCCGTTACATACCAAAAAAGAATGTGTTATGCTGCACTTATTGGTGTTACAGTTGGTGATAACGATGACGATGGAGAAGCAGCCGTTGCCACAACTAGAGATACTTTCGCAAAAGGTGTAGCATTAAATACGAAATATAATCCAAAAGAGAATACAATAGAAGTTATAACAGTCGAGCAACGACAAGAGGCAGAGTACGAGCTAGCCGAATATCCAGATATCTGTGAAATGGTTTTAGATGGTTTGAAGATCCAGAGCTTGGCAGATATGCCAAAAGCTAAATTCCAAGTCTCTATGAACAGAATTAGAGCTATAAAGAATGAAAGAAACGGTAATAAGTAAACTATAAACAAGAAAGGTTAATAGTGGAAGAAAAAGAAGTTTTAATACGGCACGGAGAGCCCAACGAATACGACATGGCTGATTACGGTGCAGAGATACAGATAATCGGTAAGACTGACTACACGGTTTACCGACAAACCAGTAAAGACAGTGAAAAGCCAAAATGGGAGTTGGTTGGTACATACCCAATAGAAGAAGAGAATTACGTAGAAAAGAAGATTTCCCAATAAATGAGCCCCAGTTGTCCGGGGCTACCATTAAAAAAAGAAGAACACTGCTAACGCTACAGGGTTTTATCCTTGGCTGTAGCTTCTCCTGCTGATTTATCGTTTTCAGCAGGAGTTTTATTTTCTTCACTTCCAGGACTAAGATCTATTGTTAGACCAGTCTGATCCTTGATAACTTCTTCACAAACCTCTTCTACTGGATTATCTTGCCTCATTTTAAGCATATAAACCGAAGCTAGTCCAACAAATAAAGATCCAGCTACTATTAATGCTTTTATCCAAACAGTCACCATCGTGCCCTTTCATCGTACTCTTGTTATCTCGCCTCTTGAGTTTGTCTCAAATGCGATATCACTAAGATCTCTTGAATAATGTATCTCTGGTTTAACTTCTTTTGGAGCACATACTTTGTATGCAACCCAGAAGACTGGTAGCGCTATAACTGTCATAATTACAGCCCGCCATATCATTAACATTCCTGATTTTTGTTTATAGTTCTTCATCTTTTTTAACAATTGTCTCTATAATTATTTCATTTAACCAATTATTAGCAGTGTATCATACAATTCAAAATATTTATATTATAAACTTGCTAAAAGCGCCCCAGCAAAAGCTGTTTGTGTGCCACCACCAACACCCATTGTTTTTGCTGCTCCAGCGCCATATGTAGCATTAACAGTATAATAAACAGTGTCTCCTGCATTCAATCTTATAATATAAGTATCTTCATTCATATGATGCCCGGCATCATCCGCTACCCATCCCAGATTAGACCTAAGTATAGCCCCACCAGGAACATAGGCAGCACCAGGACATTCAAGATAAGTATCGCCAAAATTCACTGTTCCTAATGCGCTACCGCTAAATAAGGTAACAGAAGCTGTAAACATGTATATACCATTGACTGGAGCTGTGAATAAATTCGTTCCAGTGTTATAGCATGCACCAATATTAAAAATAACTGTATCAAATAGAATCTTATAATGCGTATCATCTCCCGTAACATTATTAACTAAACCAGCTAGATATACTGAAAACGAATAATCTCTAGCTCCTAAAGGTACTACGGGAATCGCTGGAACAGTAATAGTCACAGTATTTCCTGCGCCAGTAGTCACTGCGCTTCCAGCTCCAAGAACATTTAATACATTAGCAGCAGGCACCGCATTGCCTGCATTTGTTGTATATGTAGTTAATGCTGATGCTCCTGCACCATCTATGGTTACAGTGCTACCAAAACCAGTTGTTGTGATACCATTAACGCCATGTATATAAATCTGTCCGGCACCAGCTGGCAAGACGTCAACAAAATCATCTGAGATTAACTTCTCTACAAAAGTTCCACCACCAGATGAATCAAATTCTAATCGATTCGCTCCAGGGTTTCCAGTAATCGTAAGATTTCCAATATTGGAAGTCAGTTGTATATTCTGATTAACATCACCATGAACATGGGCACCAATATCACCAGAAAGCGACATTAATCCACCAATAAATGGAACCCATGATGCAACGTTACCAGCAACGCTTGTAAGCATGTACACATCACCGTTTCCAGGAAATACCGGTGGAGTTAATAATCTTCCAGAGCTATCTATCCAGATATCACCAACACAGAATGACAAGTAATCGTTTACAGTTGGCCTTCTGGGGTGCATTACTAAATTTGGAGGAGTGCTCGGCCTCACGCCCCTGTAGGCGAGAGTATTTGCTCCTGTAAGACCTCTATCAGACATATTATTCTCCTTGAAGCGCAGCTATTCTTGCTTCTTCTGCTGCTTTAGCTTCTAAATCTCTTGTCTTGCGACATTTATAACACGGCTGAGCGAATACTAATTGTGCGTATGCATCTGGGTCTGTTGGAACTGAAGCTACGCCTAAAGATGGTAGTTTTGGATCCCATTCTTGCTTGAGACGCCTAAAGCATTGCTCGTATTTGTGAGTTAAAATATATTCCAAGCGACGCTTCATATCGGCATCAAATTCATCTGAATGTATATCGTTTTTAATTACAGATTTTTGTGTTTCTGTAAGTGTAAATAATTCTTGATCGTTTACTGAAATTTTCATATTTTCCCTTTCTAACAAACTAAATTACCATATACGTATGTAACACATGACGCATCTCCATCTACTTCAACTGTATCAGCCGCCTCACCAGCAGCATAAACTCGATATGTGCATGTATCAGCCGCATCCATGTCAGCAAGAGTAAATTCAGCTATATTCTGAGCATTAGCGCTAGCTGCTCTAGCATAAAAAACAAAGTATGTTCGATTTGACGTCACAATTCTAGCTTGAAACGTACTAGCAATTGTACAGCCAAACATGTTACAAAAAAAACCAAGGTTATATCGACCTGTGACAGGAGCCGTAAAGGTACCATTAGTATTGAAGTCACCACCTTGATCAAACACCTCTGTTAATGCTACATTTGTTCCAAGCGTATATATAGTTCCAGCTCCAGTCACATTATTGTCGTCAGAAGCAAGATATGCTAAAAATGCAGACTGCAACGGATAAGTACATTCTCCAGTATCCAATGCAGACATCACAGTTCCAGTTGCAGAAGCCAATGTAAAGTCAGCTGTTCCTGTTTTTAAGGCCAAAGAGCTCGCACCATTCGTACTGCCAAGAGTCACAACTTTTGCGGCACCTCCGGTTGCAATATTTACCGTTGCAGCAGAAGCATCGCTAGAAATAGAAAGTGTACCCGTTCCAGAGTTTATCGTTAATGCGCCACCTGTTGCAGTCACATTAAGTGCTCCAGAGCCGCTCTGAAGCGTTGACGCACTCGTACTATTCGTTGATCCCAAAGTGAGGCCCTTCACGGCTCC
>Ga0315268_10000689_pt1 | contig 39202 bp, 35 predicted proteins | sample C1_top_MG_FD_204535 | JGI IMG/M metagenome (GOLD analysis project Ga0315268, IMG submission 204535) | Sediment microbial communities from Yellowstone Lake, YNP, Wyoming, USA - C1_top | ecosystem: Environmental > Aquatic > Freshwater > Lake > Sediment | place: USA: Wyoming | collected 2017-08-01
CACGGGGACGTTCTTGAACGGTCTTATCCATATCGGCCTCGAGAGCTATCCGGCCGGAAGGGCGAATGAACCAGCATCCAAGGAACTCAGCGAGAATCTAAAAACGCTAGGGTTTCGAACTTTTCGCTTAAAAACCGGAACTCCTATGCGCCTGGACTGCCATACGATCGACTGGGAAAAATTCGAGCCTCAGCCAGGGGATGAACGGCCTGTCCCCTTTTCTTACAGGACAAAAAAGACGCTCGAGAACAAGATCGTTTGTTTCATGGGCTATACCAACCAAAAAACCCACGATATCATCAGGGGAAGCCTGGACAAATCCCCTCTTTACAGCGGAAAAATCAAAGGCATTGGTACGCGCTATTGTCCGTCTATCGAGGACAAAGTCGTCAAATTTCCCCATCATTTACGGCACCAGTTCTTTTTGGAGCCCGAGGGACTCGAAACTTCCGAAGTCTATGTTAACGGGATTTCTTCAAGCTTGCCCTACGAAACCCAAAGAAAAATCCTAAAAAGCATCCCCGGCCTTGACCAGGCGAAAATATTGAGACCGGCTTACGGCATCGAATATGATGCCGTTTCGCCGACGCAGCTAAATCCGACGCTAGAAACGAAATCAATCCAGAATTTATACCTGGCCGGCCAGATCAACGGGACCTCGGGCTACGAGGAAGCCGCCGCCCAAGGTCTTATGGCCGGTATCAATGCGGCGCTAAAACTCGGAGAGAAAAAGCCGCTCATCCTCGGCCGGAATGAGGCCTATATTGGGGTTCTTATTGACGATCTAATAACCAAAGGCGTGGAAGAACCCTACCGGCTTTTCACGTCTCGGGCAGAATACCGGCTCCTGCTTCGCATCGACAACGCCGACAAAAGGCTTATGCGCTATGGCTATGAACTGGGACTTATCGGAAAAACGGATTTTGAAGCTTTTCTGGAGAAACAGAGGAGGGTTCGGTCCGTTTTTGATCTCTTGAAAAAAACAAAGATTGTGCTGGAAAATAAAGAAAAAATATCTCTAAAAGATTATCTGAAAAAACCTGATATTCATCTGGATAATGTGCTAGAATACGGAAAGAGTCCAGTAGCCCTAACGGATGAAGAAGCCCGGCATATCGAGGCAGAGGTTAAGTATGAGGGCTATCTCAAGAAACAGGAAAAAGAAATCGATAGAATTTCCAAAGTCGATGGTCTTAAAATCCCCAAAAATGTCAATTTTAGGGAGATTCATAGCCTAACCAGGGAAGCTGTCGAGAAAATGGAAAAATATAACCCGGCGACTATCCGAGAATTGAAGAAAATCCCTGGACTGACGCCCTCAGATATTTTCAGCGTCTATATCTTTCTCAGCCTCTTGAAGAAAAAGCAGGCTCCCGGGCGTGATGTTTCACGTGGAACATTTGAAGATGGCCAATAAAATTATCGCTGTAGCCAATCAAAAAGGAGGAGTGGGTAAGACGACAACGGCTATTAACCTCTCCGCCTCTCTGGCCATGAAAAAAACAAGGGTCCTTCTCATAGATTTTGACCCCCAGGGGATGGCCACCGCCGGCATGGGGAAGACCAAAGAGCCGGGCAAAGGCATATACCAAGCCATGATGAATGGCCACGACATCATGGAATATATCCAGGGAACTCAGGTCGACAATCTCTATTTTTGCCCCTGTTCTCCCGAGTTGGCCGGGGCGGAAGTGGAGTTGTTCTCCAGAGACGGCAGGGAGAAAAAGCTTGGAGAAGTCCTGGCAAAGATCCGGAACAGGTTTAACTTTATTATGATTGATTGCCCTCCTTCGCTAGGATACCTGACGATAAATGCTCTATCGGCGGCCGATTCGGTCATTATTCCGGTTCAGGCAGAATTCTTTTGTATGGAGGGGATTCCCGACCTTCTCCAGACGCTGAACGAGGTCCGGACGTACTTTAATAATTCCCTGAGAATCGAAGGAATTCTTTTGACCATGTTCGATGAGCGGACCAACCTTTCCAAGCAGGTGGAGGAGGAGGTCAGGAAATCTCTCAAGGGCGTTGTATACACAGTGGTCATTCCCCGAAGCGTCAGGCTGGCTGAAGCCCCGAGCTTCGGAAAACCGATTGTGCTCTACGATATTAAATCCAAAGGAGCAGAGGCCTATCTCAATCTTGCCGAGGAGATACTGCAGAAATGAAAAAAGCATTGGGCAAAGGAATCAAAGCATTTATTCCGGAAGAATATGGGATCCTGAAGGATGAAAAATACGCCGAGGTTGAAATTGGCGAGCTCAAGCCGAATCCCCTTCAACCGCGAATGATGTTCGACGAGAGAGCCATTGATGAACTTGCGCTATCGATCAAAGAGGCCGGGGTGCTACAGCCGATCCTCTGCGTCCCCGAAGAGGGATATTTTAAGATCCTTACAGGGGAGAGGCGGTGGCGAGCCGCGAAAAAGGCCGGCCTAAGAAAAGTTCCTGTCCTCATTCGAAATATACCCGAGACGCAGCAGCTAGAAATATCGCTTATCGAAAACCTTCAGCGTGAAGAACTTAACCCGGTCGAAATCGCCCACGCCTACCAGAGGCTGATCGAGGAATTAAGCTATTCTCAACAGGATGTCGGAGAAAAGGTCGGCAAGGACAGGACCTCGGTCGCGAATTATTTGCGCCTGTTAAAGCTGCCCGAGGAAGTTCAGGAAAGCCTCAAAGAGGGAAGGATTTCCATGGGTCACGCCAGGGCGCTTCTTGCCGTCGATATCCCGGAACTTCAGGTGAAATTGTGCCGGAAAATCATTAAGAAAAGCCTCTCGGTAAGAGATGTCGAAAAAATTGTCGCCGGGCCGAGACGGCCGACGGCAGGTCCGCCCAAAGCAAAACCAGACCCGAACCTCGAAGCGCTTGAGGAGGATCTATTGAAATTCTTGGGGACGAAAGTCGACATTGTAGGTAACTACAAGAATGGCGTAATCAAGATATTTTATTTTTCTTTGGATGAGCTCAATCGAATTTCCGAGCTCATCAAAGGAGTCCATTCATGAAAGATAAGAGGAAGGAAATGGAAGACACAAAAATTTCTGGTTTTTTTGACAATGGGACGGAATTCAAGGGGGATCTGAAATTCAAGGGCTCTTTCCGCATCGATGGGTATTTCCAGGGGAAAATCGAATCGGATTCGATGCTAATCATTGGTGACAAAGGCAAAGTTGAGGCCGATATATATGTCGGCTTTGTTATCATCAATGGCGAATTCAAAGGAAATATCCGGGCTGCGGAAAAGGTCGAAATCAACAGCAACGGTAGGGTGACCGGGACGATCGTGACGCCGAAGCTCATCGTCGAGGAAGGGGCCCAGCTCGAGGCCAATTGCCAGACATCAGCACAAGTCCCCTTGCCGAGCGCTGCGTCGGCGGAAAAATTAGGCAAACAGACTTGAAAAAAGCCCTGGCCGTCATTCCTGTCCGTTTTCAATCCACGAGATTCCCCGGAAAGCCCTTGGCCCCGATTCTTGGGAAACCCATGATTCAATGGGTATTCGAAGGGGCGAAAAAGGCGGCACTCCTGGAGAAAATAGTCATTGCCACGGACAATGAGAAAATATTTCGGACTGCGGAAAAAATCGGGGCCGAGGTGATAATGACATCGAGCGAGCATTCCTCGGGGACAGAAAGAGTGGCGGAAGTGGCGGCCGGTGTCGAAAGCCCGATCGTCATCAATATCCAGGGAGACGAACCTCTGGTCGAGGGAATGATGCTCGACGGACTCGTTGCGGCGTTGCAGGATGAATCGGTTGAGATGTCCACACTTATGGCCAAAGTTCACAATTTGAGTCTCCTTGAGGAAAGCCATATCGTCAAAGTGATCGCCGATCGGAACGGCTATGCCCTTTATTTTTCCCGATCGCCTCTCCCCTACCAGGCCTCTGATTTTTTCTATCAGCATGTCGGAATTTATGGCTACCGAAGGGATTTTCTCCTCAACTTCAAACAGCTTCCCCCATCGCGGTTGGAGAAACTCGAAAAGCTGGAACAGTTGCGGGCACTTGAGAACGGCATAAGGATAAAAATGGTCGAAATCCCTTTTGCCACCTTGAGCGTGGATACTCCGCAGGATATAATCAAAGTGGAACAGTTCTTGAAAAAGAGGGCTCATGAGTAAGTTTATATTCGTCACCGGAGGCGTCCTTTCAGGACTCGGAAAAGGCATTGCGGCTGCGTCAATCGGCCGGCTGCTCGAAAGCCACGGCTTCAAGATCACCCTACAAAAATTCGATCCCTATCTCAACGTGGACCCCGGTACGATGAATCCTTTTCAGCACGGCGAAGTCTATGTGACGGACGACGGCGCGGAGACCGATTTAGACCTGGGCCATTATGAAAGATTCACTTCGACACGAACAACGAAATACCACAACTGGACGGCCGGAAGAATCTACGATTTGATCATTCGCAAGGAGCGAAGAGGGGAGTACCTCGGCAAAACCGTCCAGGTCATTCCTCACGTGACCGATGAAATAAAAAATGCTTTTCGGGCCGTGCAGAGCGATAACGACGTTGTTATCGCGGAGATAGGCGGAACGGTCGGGGATATCGAGAGCCTGCCTTTTCTCGAGGCGACTCGACAAATGAGGCTGACCCTCGGGAGCGAAAACGTCCTCTTCGTCCACCTGACGCTCGTCCCCTATATCAAGACATCCGGAGAGCTTAAAACCAAGCCGACGCAGCATACGGTCAAGGAGCTGCGGGCGATCGGAATTCAGCCGGATATAATCCTCTGCCGGATGGACCGCTTCCTGACTCCCGACCTGAAGTCGAAAATATCCTTGTTTACGAATGTCCCCGTCGAAGCCGTCATTACGGCCAAGGACGTCGATAACATCTACGAAGTTCCTTTGATATTTGCCAAAGAAGGCCTGGATACCATCATTATCAAACAGTTAAAGCTCGCTCCGAAAAAAAGAAATATGGTCCAGTGGAACGCGCTCGTCAAAGCGATGAATCACCCCAAAGATGAGGTGGAAATCGGCGTTATAGGGAAATACGCGGGATTTCAAGATTCCTATATCAGCTTGAAACAAGCCCTTTGCCACGGCGGAATCCCCTCCAGCCTCAAGGTGAACATTACCTGGATCGAAGCCGAGGATTGCGAACGGAAGAACATAGAAAAGATCCTGGAAGCTAAAGACGGCATCCTCGTCCCCGGCGGTTTCGGCCACCGCGGCATCGAGGGCAAGATCCGGGCCGCTGCCTATGCCAGGGAAAACAAAGTCCCCTATTTCGGCATCTGCCTCGGCATGCAGTGCGCGACCATTGAATTCGCCCGGAATATGGCGGGACTCAAGCGCGCCAACAGCACGGAATTCGATGAGGACACGCCCCATAAGATCTTTTTCAAGTGGCGGGAACTCAAGGGCATCCAGGACCTGGGCGGGACGATGAGACTCGGGCAATACCTCTGCCGCCTGGAGAAAAATTCTAATGCTTATAAAACCTATCGGAAAACTGATATTTATGAGCGCCACCGCCACCGCTACGAGTTCAACCCGGAATATGAACAGGCGCTCGGGGAAGCCGGGCTCTTTTTCTCGGGAAAGAACCCGGACTACGGTCTGGTCGAGGTCATCGAAGTCAAGGATCATCCCTGGTTCCTCGGCTGCCAGTTTCATCCCGAATTCAAATCCAAGCCCCTCAAGCCGCATCCTCTCTTCACGGCTTTTGTCGGAGCCAGCTATGCCCATCGCCGCAAAAAAAATAAAAATTAATTCAAAGGTCAAAATCGGAGGAGACGGAAAGCTCTTTTTAATCGCCGGCCCGTGCGTAATAGAAACTGCCGGCCGAACGTTTCGCCTCGCCAAAGAAATCCAATCGATTTGCAGAGATCTCGGCATTCCCCTGATCTTCAAGGCTTCTTTCGATAAGGCCAACCGCTCATCGATCAAATCCTATCGGGGACCGGGGCTCCAAAAAGGTCTAGAAATCCTAAGCGCTATCAAGGCCGAGCTTGGCGTTCCCGTCCTCTCGGACATCCACGAGACCTGGCAGGTCGAACAGGCTGCCGAGGTCTTGGACGTCATCCAGATCCCGGCGTTTCTCTGCCGGCAGACGGATTTGATTCTGGCTGCGGCCAGAACAGGCAGGCCGGTCAATATTAAGAAAGGCCAGTTTCTTTCCCCGGCGGAAATGAAAAATGCGATCGAGAAGGTTGAAAGCGTGGGCAACAAGAAAGCGATGCTGACCGAACGCGGCACTCTATTCGGGTACAACAACCTCGTTTTCGATGTCCGATCAATTCCGATTATGAAACGGTGGGGATATCCCGTCATCATAGATGCTTCCCACAGCGTCCAGAAGCCGGGCGGCCAAGGGACGGCTTCCGGAGGAGAGCATGAATTCATCCCGATTATTGCCGCGGCAGGAATCAGTGCGGGCGCGGACGGAGTGTTCCTGGAAGTCCACGATGATCCACGACAGGCTCTCTCGGATAGGTATAACTCCTTGAGATTGAATAAGTTAGAACGATTGCTGACGGTTCTTGTTCGCGTGAAGAAAGCGATCTAAAGGAACGAAAATGACAAAAAAGGAAGTCATTCAAGCGGGCAGGGCCGTCCTCCAGATCGAGGCCAAAGCGGTCGAGGCTTTAAGTTCGAAGCTGGATGATAATTTCGCCAAGGCCGTCGATCTTATTTACAGGACAAAATCCCGGATCATTGTCATGGGCATCGGAAAATCGGGACTTGTCGGACGAAAAATCGCGGCGACCCTGGCCAGCTGTGGGACGCCGGCCATGTTCGTCCATCCGGCCGAAGCGGGTCACGGAGACCTGGGCATGATCCTTCGCAAGGATATTGTCATCGCCTTGTCTTATAGCGGCGAAACGCGCGAAATCGTCGATCTCCTGGATTTCATCAAAAGGATCGGCGTAAAGCTCATTTGTATCACCGGAAACCGGAATTCAAAAATCGCCAGATACAGCGATATCGTCATTGAATCGAAAGTCGCCAAAGAGGCGGAGCCCAGCGGGCTTGTCCCGACGGCAAGCTCAACGGCCGCCTTGGCCCTCGGCGATGCCCTGGCCATCGCGGTGATGAAGAAAAAAGGGTTCAGCGAGCGCGATTTCGCTTTTGTCCATCCAAAGGGCCAGATCGGGAAAAAACTCCTTCGGGTCGAAGCGCTCATGCACAAAGGGCAGGAAATCCCCAGCGTTCGGCCGGAGACGCCCATGGCCGACGTCATTGAGGAAATGACCCAGAAGAAGCTGGGAATGACGTGCGTCGTAAATCCCGAGAGAATGCTCAGCGGGGTCATCACGGACGGCGACTTGCGCCGCATGCTCAGGAAGTATAAAGAGTCCATCCTCCAAAAAACGGCCCAAGACTGTATGACATCCGACCCCGTCACGATCGCCAAAACCGACCTGGCCACGGAAGCCCTGAACACCATGGAGAAAAGAAAAATCACCTCCCTTGTCATCAAGACCAAAGAGGGAAAGATCGAAGGCATCATCCATCTCCACGACCTGTGGCGGACGGAGATGTTCTGATGCGAAAGAGAGCGCGGGCCGTCCGGATCAAGATGATCCTGACGGACGTCGACGGCACTCTGACCGATGGCAGCCTGGCCGTGCTTCCCGACGGCGAAGAGATTAAATCCTACAATGTCAGAGACGGAATGGGCGTGCTGCTGGCCCAGCTGGCCGGGCTCAAGATCGGCATCATCACCGGGAAGACGTCGAAGGGCTTGGAAAAGAGGGCGGAACGGCTGAAAATATCTGAAATTCACCAGGGAATCATCGACAAGAAAAAGGTTTTAAGCCAAATCCTGGCCAAAAACCAACTCAAGCCGGAAGAGGTCGCCTATATCGGCGACGACCTGGGCGACCTCGAAGTCATCAGAAGCGTAGGCTTTGCCAGCGCGGTGGCCGACGCGCATCCGATCGTCAAGAAAAGCGCCCATTATATATGCAAAAAGAGCGGGGGGCGGGGGGCCTTCCGCGAATTCGTCGAATATATCATCGGCGCCCAAAAAAAATGGGACGTCATTACGTCCGGGTTCAAACAGATTTTCGATAGAAAATTATACGAGTCACAACGGGAGGGAGGACGTGAAGATCAACCCGAGTATCTTTCGAGAGTATGACATCAGGGGGATCGTCGACAAGGACCTGAGCCCGGATATCGTCGTGACGCTCGGGCGAGGCATGGGGACCTATTTTCGCCGGCAGAACAGGCGCGAAGTGGCCCTAGGCAGGGATTGCCGGCTGAGCTCCCCGGCGTACGCGGAGGCCTTGACGGAAGGGCTGCTGGCGACCGGGTGCGACGTGGTCGACCTGGGGACCATTCCGACGCCCCTTCTCTACTTCGCGATTTATTACAAATCGTTCGAGGCCGGCGTCATGATCACCGGATCGCATAATCCACCCGAGTATAACGGCTTCAAACTGATGTCCGGCCAAGAAACGCTGTATGGGGAGACAATCCAGGATATCTATAAGCTCATCCGAGACAACGGCATTGAAAAAGACGCGGCCGGGAAAAGGCGCGCTTACAATCTCATCCCCGAGTATCAGGATTATGTCGAAAACAATATCAGCCTTAAGAAGAAACTGAAGGTCGTCGTTGACGCCGGAAACGGGACGGGCGGTGTGGTGGCCGTTCCGATTTTCAAAAAACTGGGATGCGATGTGGTGGAGCTCTATTGCGATATGGACGGCCGCTTTCCCAACCACCATCCGGATCCCACTCTGCCGGACGCCATGCGGGACCTGATTAAGAAAGTCCGAAGCTCCGGGGCGGACGTCGGCGTGGCTTATGACGGAGACGCCGACAGGATCGGCATTGTCGATGATGAAGGCCATTTGATTTGGGGCGACCAGCTCATGATCTTTTTCGCCCGGGATATTTTGAAAACGAATCCCGGGGCGGCCATCATCTCGGAAGTCAAAGCGACCAAGCTCCTCTACGAGGAGATCGCACGGCTCGGCGGAAAGCCCATCATGTGGAAGACCGGCCATTCGCTGATTAAAAAAAAGATCAGGGAGGAACACGCCCTCCTGGCGGGGGAGATGAGCGGCCATCTCTTTTTCGCCGACAGGTTTTTCGGCTTCGATGACGCGATTTATTCTTCCGCCCGGCTTTTAGAACTTCTGTCCCGCTCGAATCTGAAGATGTCGCAGATGTTGGCCGGATTGCCAAAGACCTACAGCACGCCCGAAATCCGGATCTACGCCTCCGAAGAAGTCAAATTCAAGATTGTCGATGAAGTCCGGAAGGAGCTCGCTCAGAAATACCCCGTCATCGATATCGACGGCGTGAGAGCGATCTTCCCGACAGGCTGGGGCCTGGTCCGGGCTTCGAACACGCAGGCCGTGCTTGTCCTCCGGTTTGAGGCGGAGACCAAGAAGGACCTCGAAGCCATCCAGGCCGAAGTCAAAGGATCCGTTGAGAGGGCCATCAAGAAATTGGAGCGGCTGTGAAGAAGAAGGATCTCGACCTTCGGGCGGTAATCATGGCCGGCGGCAGCGGCACGAGGTTCTGGCCTCTGAGCCGGAGGCGGACGCCCAAGCAGTTTCTCCCCATCGTCAGCGACAAGACAATGTTTGAGGAGACAGTTCAACGGCTGTTGCCTGTCGTTTCCTATCCGAAAATCTACACGATTGCCAATCGCGAAAAAACCCGGATTATCCAGAAGTTGCTGCCGCGCCTGCGAAAAGAAAACCTGCTTGTCGAACCGCTCGGGAAAAACACGGCGCCTTCGCTCGTTCTAGCCACGGCCCGGATTTACCTCCAAAATCCCGAGTCCGTTGTCGCCGTGCTTCCCTCCGACCACCTCATCCTGGATAAACCCCTGTTCTCAAAAAAGCTCTTGGCCGCGGCGGAAGCTGCCAACCGAGAAAAAAGGCTGATCACTTTTGGGATCCCCCCGACGTTTCCCTCGACAGGGTACGGCTATATCCACTATTCGAAAGCCGGCCCGACGCGAGTCGCAGGGGAAGAGTTTTATGAGGTCCGGGAGTTCAAGGAAAAGCCCGGCCATAACGAGGCCCGGCTGTTCATCGAAACAGGAGAGTATCTATGGAATTCAGGGATGTTTCTCTGGCGGGCGGACGTTTTTGCTGAGAAGCTTGAGCGGAATGCTCCCGATTTTTATCCTTACTGGCTGAAAATGCTGGCCGCTCTCAAAGAGAAGCGCCCGGCCGGGATCACGGCGGTCTTCAAGGAAATTCCCGCCATTTCTATCGATTATGCCCTCATGGAAAAAGCTAAAGGAGTTCTCGTCTGCGGAGGAAACTTCGGCTGGTCGGACGTTGGAGCATGGTCTTCGCTATCCGATATTTGGAAGAAAGACGATTTGGGCAATGTTTTCAAGGGGGAGACGATTATCCTTGATACGAACAACTCGATCAGCTTCAACCCCGGCAAGCTCACGGCGTTTATCGGCGTCAAGGACCTTATCGTTATCAACACCAAGGATGCTCTTCTTGTCTGCCACAGGGACCAGGACCAAAAGGTGAGACAGATCCTGGAGGTCATCGCCAAAAAGGGAAAGGCAGAGTACCTGTAGGCCGGTGGAGTTTTGGGATAATCTCACGAGATAAAAAGCGACAAACCGCCGGAATTTTCATTCCGGCTGAACGGCATCCAGGATTTTGGGGACCGTTTGATTCTTTTGGATTAGGTAAATTTCCGGCGCGAGAATCCCCGCCTTTTTTACCTTGACAGGGCGCTCTTTTTTCCATTATTAATAGTCTCTCATAACGCAAAAAAGGAACATCCGCCATGTTTGTCTGGCTTTTCCATCGCATTACGGGTCTTATCCTGATCGTGACTCTCAGCCTGAAATTCCTGACGTCGTTTTTCCTGATGACAAAAGACAAGAAGCCCGACTGGGCTCTCGTTCTCCATACGAACCCGCTCACCGATTCTCTCCTCCTCGTCAGCCTTGTCTTCCACGCCCTCTACGGCTTGAGGACGGTCATCATCGACCTTGGTGTACGAAGAGAAAAACGGCTTTTTTGGATTTTTACCTCTATCGGAGTCGCCGTCAGCGCCGCCCTGCTTGTCATTTATTTTACCCGGAACTATTAATGATCAGTCACGACATCTTGATTGTCGGCGGAGGACTGGCCGGACTTTCGGCCGCCCTTTCCACGGCCGCCGGCCTGGACGTCGCCGTCATCTCCAAAGTCCATCCCTTGCGTTCTCATTCCGTCGCCGCCCAGGGCGGGATCAACGCCGCTCTGGCCAATAATCCCAACGGCCGCGATGATACCTGGGAAAAGCACGCCTTCGATACAATCAAGGGAAGCGATTACCTGGCCGACCAAGACGCCGCCGAGCTGATGTGCCGGCTGGCCCTGCCGGCGATCTATGAGCTTGAACACATGGGGGCGCCCTTCAGCCGTCTTCCGGGAGGCCTGATCGCCCAGAGGCCGTTTGGCGGCGCCGGATATCCCAGGACATGCTACGCCGCAGATAGAACCGGCCACGTCTTGCTGCACACGCTGTTCGAGCAGTCCCTTCGCAGAAACGTCAGGTTCTATAACGAGTGGCTGGTGACCGAGCTTGTCGCGGACGGCGGCAAGTGCTGCGGGGTCGTCATTTATGATTTGACCAGCGGCGGGGTGTTCCCCGTGAAAGCCCGGGCCGTCATTTTCGCCACGGGGGGATACGGCAGGGTTTATTTCAAAACCACCAACGCTTTTATCAACCACGGAAGCGGGATCGGCATTGCCTACCGGGCGGGCGTCCCCCTCAAGGACATGGAGTTCGTCCAGTTTCATCCGACTTCGCTCTTCCCCAACAACATCTTGATGACCGAGGCGGCGCGCGGCGAGGGCGGCTATATTCTCAATAACCTGGGCAAGCGGTTCATGGCGGACTACGCGCCCAAAGCCATGGAGCTGGCGCCGCGGGATATCGTGGCGCGCGCGATCCAGACCGAGGTCAGCCGGGGAAACGGGTTCGCCAATGAATATGTCCTCCTCGACTTGACCCACCTGGGCGCGGAGAAGATCAATAAGCGGCTGCCGGCCATCCGCGAAATTTGCCAAAGGTTCGCCGGCATCGACCCCGTCGAGACGCCCATCCCCATCCAGCCGGCCCAGCACTACTCGATGGGGGGAATTGACGTCGATATCAATGGAGCGTCATCACTATCAGGCTTTTACGCGGCCGGGGAATGCGCTTGCGTGAGCGTCCATGGGGCCAACAGGTTAGGGGGCAATTCGCTCCTGGACACCATCGTCTTCGGCAAAATCGCGGGCCAAGCAGCCTCGCATTTTGTCAAGGGGATGACGCGAGAAACGGCATCCGATCGAGCTTTGCTCGATTGTGCACAAAAATTGAAGGAAAAAATCGCCGCCCTGCAGAGAAAGGGCTCGGGTGTTAAGACGCATCATTTCTTGAATCGGTTGAAACTCATCATGAGCGACCGAGTGGGGATTTTCCGGACGCGCAAGGAGCTGGCCGAGGCCCTGGAAGCCGTTCGCCAGATTAGGGAAGACTATAAGGATGTCTATCTCTCAAGCCCAAACCTTCGTTTTTGCCAGGAGGCGGTGAATATCCTGGAGTTTGAATCTATGCTCGACCTGGCGGAAGTCATTATCCTTGGCGCCCTGAACCGCGAAGAGACGCGGGGCTCGCACTACCGCCTGGATTTTCCGGAACGGGATGACCAGAACTGGCTCAAGCATACGCTGGTGACTCTCACGGATGGACGGCCGAAGATCAGCTATAAAGATGTCAAGCTGGGCCAGCATAAGCCCCAAGCCCGGGTGTACTAGGATGAGTTATTTTTTCAAGATCTTTCGGTTTGATCCTGCTCAAGACGCCCGGCCGGTCTTCCAGGAATATCCCTATGAGACTCAGGAGAAAAGGACCATCCTGGAGGCCCTGATGGAGATTCGCAACGAGCAGGATCCCACGCTGTCCTTCCGCTATAGTTGCCGGGAGGCCGTTTGCGGCTCCTGTGGGATGATCATTAACGGCCAGCCCGAGCTCGCCTGCCGGACGATGGTGGATTCGCTGGGCTCTGCGGTCATCACTCTCGAGCCCCTGCCGAACTTGGAAATCCAGAAAGACCTGGTCGTCGATATGGAGCCTTTCTGGAAAGCCCTGGGCGAGATCCATCCCTATGTCATGGGCGACGGGCAACCGCCGGAAAAAGAATACAGGATCGAAGAAAAGGAAACAGCCAAGATCGAACGGTACACCAACTGCATTCTGTGCGCCTGCTGTTATGCCGCTTGTCCCGTCATTACTCGGGATGCGCGGTATCTGGGGCCGATCGCCCTGGCCAAGCTCAACCGGTTTGTCCGGGACCCGAGGGATAAGAGGGCGTTTGCCGACTGGGCTAGGGCGAACACGGATTCCGGCATGTGGGGTTGTGATACGGTTTTCAGATGTAACGAGGCGTGCCCGAAAGACGTCCAGCCGGCGCATGGGATCGAAGCCCTGCGCCGGAAGTTTGTTATCGAGAAATTCAAGAGGATGCTGAGGCTGCGAAAATGAGGATCGAGCATTCGCTATTCAAGCGCCGGGAATTCCTCAATGGCCTGTTGGGCGGATGGCTCGGCGCCATGGCCGCCAGCCTCCTCTACCCGGTAATCAAGTTCGTATTTCCTCCTTATCGGGAGCCGGACAAAGTGACGCTCGTTTTTTCCGATTATCGGGACATGGCGGCGGGCGAGGTCAAGCCTTTTGCCTGGGGCGCCAAGCCCAGCTATATCAAGAAGCTGGAGGACGGAAGCTATCTGGCCTTGGTCGGGGTCTGCACGCATCTCGACTGCACGGTTTCGTACAAGCCTGATCAAAAAAAATTCTACTGCGCTTGCCACGACGGCTGGTATGATGAAAACGGGAAGAATATCGCCGGCCCTCCGCCCAAACCTCTGCGCCAGCTCCGGGCGGACGTGGAAGGGGAGAGCCTGGTCGTCAAGAAAGAGGGCGCAGCTTGAACGCGAAAAACATCGGCCGTTCATTGGTGACCTGGTTCGAGGACCGCCTCGGCCTCTCGGCCGTGATGGGCTTCTTGCGTAAGAAAACGGTCCCCCTGAACAAGCACACGGTCTGGTCGTATACGGGAAGTGCGATCCTTCTTTTTTTCGGGATCCAAGTCGTGACGGGGATCATGCTGGCTTTTTACTACAAGCCTACCCTGGAGGAAGCCAACAAGAGCATCGCTCGGATCATGACCGAGGTTCCCCTCGGCTGGATCATCCGCTCGGTCCATTTCTGGTCCGCCTCCGCCATGATCGCGACGGTCTTTATCCATCTCTTCAGCATTTGGATGATCAAATCCTATCGCAAGCCAAGAGAACTGACCTGGATGAGCGGCGTTCTGCTGCTTGTCGCATCCTTGGTTTTTGGCTTCACAGGATATCTTCTGCCCTGGGATGACCTATCGCTCTCGGCGACCAAAGTCGGGACGGATATTCCGCGGTCAATTCCCATCGTCGGAGAATGGGTCACGAAGTTCTTGCGGGGCGGCGACGACGTTACGGGGGATACTCTGTCCCGTTTTTTCAGCTTCCATATTTCGATTCTACCGCTTTTTATTCTTCTCCTCCTGGCCGTCCATATCTATCTCATCCAAAAGCAGGGGATGAGCCTCCCTCTCCACGTTGAGGCTGGGAAGGAGACGTCGAGGGAGCTTCCCTTCTGGCCGAATTTTATCTATCGAGAAATGATTGTCTGGCTCGTCCTCTTCGGCGCGCTTGTCACCGTGGCCGTATTTCTGCCGCCTTCCCTGGGCAAATCCGCCGACCTCATGGCTCCGGCGCCAAAGGGAATCAAGCCGGAGTGGTATTTTCTTTTTCTTTTCCAGACCTTGAAGCTGTTTCCGGGCAAAATCCTTTTCATCAACGGAGACACGATCGCCGTTCTCTTAATCGTCGCGGCCATCGTCTTATTCTTCTTCCTTCCTCTCCTGGATAATAAGCCCGAGAAGACGAAGGGCAAGGTCATCACCTGGCTCGCTTGGGCCACCATCGCCTATGCCGTGGGGATGTCCGTCTGGAGCCTTTTAACATGAAGAGACGGTCTTCCCGAAGATTTAAATCATGAGAAGGACCGCATTCTTCCTTCTGCTCGTCTTAAGCATGGGCGCCTTTTTGGCATTTGTTGCAGCAGCCGTACAGCCTGTCTCTCAAGAAAAGGATAAAACCGTCCAGGCTCCGGCCCAGCCGCCGCAGGCAAAAGACAAAGCGGCCCCCATCGCGGCTCAGCTCGATAAAATCGTCCCGGCCCCCAAGAATATCAAAGAGCGGACCGCGATTTATGTCTTCGTCGCCTGGCTCTGGGTGGGTATTATTATCCTCATCTACATCGTCCGGCTCGAGATCAGGGAATCCGACCGGGTTCTGAACCTCAAATTCTATCGCGAAAACAAAAAATAGCGGCCCTTCGATTTTTTCGCTTAACTTTTCTTTCGTATAAGTAAAAAAATTTAGGGAATGATCCGGAGACAGTTGCAGCGACCATGGAGGGTTTAGCCTTCCCGAGAACGAGGGCTCGGGAACGGCGTGAAAAACCCGGATGGGGAGCAAGGCTGTCTCCGGATCATTCCCCCGTGCTGTCTACATGATAGGGGAGCGAGCCTTTCTATCTAGCGAAGCTCTTCCAGGATGCGGGCGATCTTTTGCCGATACTCCAGCAGGTCTTTTGGGTCTTTCGAATATTCTTGGCCGCTCTTGAACAGAGATTCGGGGAAATTCAGCAACGCCTTGGCCTTTTCGGCAAGGGCGCGCTTCTCCGGGCCGGCGTTCTTCGCTGCCTTTTCGAGCAGGACAAAATATTCGTAGTCCTCGATTCCCTCTCTGAGGATTTCCCAGCGGATGGAATTGACGGGCCCGCAGAGATATTTTGTCTTGTCCTTGTTCGGATCCCGGTTGGGCGGATACAGGAAGCGTCCATCGCCGTTTCCCCAGCGATTGACCTGGCCGTAGGGCACGCCGTATCCGACGACATAGGACATCGGGTCGTCCCAGGGGTTCTGAAGAATGTCCGGCGGGAAAAGCGAAGAGCTGTCCCAATAATTTGCCCGCCAGACGAGAATGCCTTTCATCTGAAATCGATAAGTCATCCAAAGCCAGATGCGGAGGTTGACGGCGGGGTGGTCGATGAAAAGGGAGACCCAGGGACTTTTCGGCCCCGTGCACAGATAGGACCAGAATTCCCTGCCCTGCGGAACGAGCTCGGCGATAATCTTCGGATTCACGCGATCGAAGATGGTGCAGCTGATCTCCGAAACATCCATGATAGCCGGGCCGGGCTGGTGCTCCGTAATAAAACGCGTGAGTTTAGACGCTCCCCTCCGGATGCGGTTCATTCCCTCCCGGACAAAGGGATAGTCTTTTTCGTCGGGCTCGTCAAACCAATAAATATATTCCTTGCCCAGCCAGCCGTTCTTCTCTAGGTGGTCCTGGACACGGCTCAAATACAGGCCGAAGAGCCTGTCGTATTCCGGAGTCCCCTGCTTGAACCCGGCGAACATTCCCTCTTGTCGTGAATAAAAAGAGCCCGTTCCCATGCCTTCCAAGATCAAGTCGAAGGAGTTGAACCCGAGCTCATCCAGGTACCTTTTGGCGCCCCGGTCGAATTCTTTGAAATCGACGTCGACGGACATCTCTTCGGCACTCATCTCAAAATCGCCGCCCGGGAGGAGGGCCTTGGGTTCTGAGCCGGGTCGGACAGCCACCAGGGCAAAGTCGTCAAAAAAGGCAGTTCCTGTGGTGCTCCCGCTGTTGCTACGGAAACATGGGAAGATGTGAAGACTGAGCCACTTGACCTCAGGGGGAAAATCCTTGACGTCCAGACCTTCCTGTTTCCAATCCGTCGAACCCTTGAAAATTTTTAGCACGTTTTGGGCGGGCAGGAATTTTCCTTCGGCGTTCGAGAATTCGAGGAGAACCGTATAGTCCTGATTCTTGATTTCTGTTTTTGCATACCAGCTCAGTTGGTAGTTCGTGTTTGGTTCGACCGGAATCCGACCTTCATAACGTGCCTCGACATTTGAATCCACCGTGGTGTCCGCAATCTCCAAGGCGCGCCGGCCGCCGTGGACAGGCTCTGCGACAAATTCGCCACCCTTCCAGTAGACGCCGGACACGTAGACTTTCATGGGATAGAGTTCCAGGGGATACGTGGGGCAGACACGGTGGTCCTTGAGGTTCTGGAAATAGAGGTCCATCACTTTCTCCAACTCTTCGCTCGTTTCCAGGTTGTGGTACGTCTTGACATGCTGAGAAGGGAGTCCGAAGGAGGACCGGATCGAAGATTTTTCAGGGAGCGAGAAATTCCAAACCGTGAGAGAAACGGGGATCTCTCTCTTCCAATCGCCTGAGGTCAGGGCTATCTTTCCCGCGTAGAGACCGGGCTTCGCTCCCGTCGGAACATGGACAGTGATCCAGAGCGGATGGTTTTCTCCCGGGAAAGCTATGAATGGCCCGTCGTAGGGGGGCAGAGGATCAGGCCACTCTCCCACGGCTCCCATCTTGTCCGTGGGCACGGTCACGATGACATATTCGACGTGGCAAACGGATACATTTTCGGAGGGAATCTCAAATCCCGACAAGTGCCGCAAGGGGGAAACTTCGATACGGACGCTTTCCATCCGCGTTTTTGGGCGAAGGACGAGAAGGAACGGTTCATATTCGTTCCCCGCGCCGGCAATACTGACCGCGTTCTTTTTCGCCTTGGGAAGCGGGTCGAGCCGCATCACTTTGTAGGCGCCCTCCGCCCACCAGATCGCGCACTTCTGGTCCTCAGCCAAAAAATAGCCGTATTCCGCGGCGGGTAGAGGAGAGGACGAAAAAAGGATCGCCAACGCCGGGATGAACGCGAATAGCCGCCCAAGCGAATTCTTCATCGGTCCTCCTTGATGATCGACTCAAAACCAGACCAGTCGAGCCTCCCGTTGCTCTTTAAAAAACGGATGGTCTGCCGCAGCGTCGGCAGTCCGGTCCTTCCGCCAGGCTTCGTGCACTTGATCGCCGCCACTGCGGCCGCAAACTCGGCGCATCTCCGTAGCTCCCAGCGGCGGGCCATTCCGTAAGCGAACGCCCCGTGAAAAGCGTCGCCCGCTCCTGTCGTGTCCGCGACGGCGACCTTGAATGCTTTGCCTTTGCCGCGCCCTTCGGGGGATGAATAAACGTATCCCTCTCGGCCGAGGGTGATCATGGCCGTTTCCGGGCCGAGCCGGTGGATGGCCTGGAGGGCTCCGGAATAGTCGTCGGCAAATCCGATCTGAGCGGCGAACGCCCTCGGCGCGATTAAGATGCTTGTCTCGCGGAACAACTCGGGGCATTTGCTCAGGCTGATCGTCAGGTCGGCGACCACGGGAATGCCGTTTCGGCGCGCTGTCCGGGCGGCGGCCAGGGCTAGCTCCGGGTAGTAGTCGTCGACGAGAAGAACGTCACTTTCCGCGATCGGGCTAAGATCGGGGAGGACAGCCCGCTCCAGGCCTTCGGCCGGCCGATGGAAAATGGTCCTCTCCCCGGACCGGCTATCGACGTGGATAAAGCTGAACGGACTTGTCCCCCGGGGTATTCCGGCCACGCCCTTGAGTTCGATCCCTTCGGCGGCGAGCTCGGAAGCTATCTGCTTCCCGACCCCGTCATGGCTGAGGAAGCTGAACAAAAAACAAGCGGCTCCCAGGTGCGCGCCGGCGACAAGAGCCGTGCCGACCAGACCTCCTCCTTGCACCCGAAATTCCTCCACTCGGGCTGTCCCGCCCCAGGGGACCTGAGGAGCCACGAAGATGTAGTCAAGGCAGCAGATGCCGGCGCCTGCAATCTTAGGAACACTTTTTTTTGCTTTTGGGCGCCTTTTCATCCGACGAGACCTCTTGGATGATTAGCCATATGGTCAGGGCGATTATACAATAAACGGTATCGAAGAGACATCTGCCCTGGCCTTTATCTTGGATAATTTTGCGATAATGCTCGATGATTGCGGGACGTTGAGATTGGGATCAGTGTACGATCAAGCTCTTGACGTTCGACGCTTGAGAATTCGATAATGGACATCAGGAAGGAAGAGATGAAAAAACCGATCCTTGGCAGCGATATTTTCCGGGTCCTGACCATAGCCTGCTTGGCGCTGGCTTTTGCTGGTTTAATGGTCGGGCAGGGGACGGGGACGACGGCCGGCATCAATGCGATGACCTTCAATATCCGATATGACAATCCCAGCGACCTGCAAAACGCCTGGCCAAATAGAAAATCGTTGGTTTCCTCAACGATCCGATTTCACAAGATAGATATCGTTGGGATGCAGGAAGCTTTAATCGGCCAAGTGAAAGATTTGGAAAGCCTTCTTCCTGAATATTCCTGGCTCGGCGTCGGCCGGGATGGTGGAAAGGAAGTGGGTGAATACAACCCGATTTTCTATCTCAAAACGAGGTTCAAGACTCTGGCTCAGTCGACATTCTGGCTGTCCGAAACCCCGGATATTCCCGGAAGCCGCGGCTGGGACGCCGCCTGCAACCGGATCTCAACCTGGGCCAAGTTCGAGGATCAAGCCAGCAAGCAAACATTTTTCTTTTTTAACACCCACTTTGACCACGTCGGGGAGGTCGCCCGGGTGAAAAGCGCCGAGCTTCTCCTCAAGAAGATCGCCGAGATCGCTGCGAATGATCCTGTGATCGTGACCGGGGATTTCAATTGCTCGACCGACGATGCGACATACCACTATCTCATCTCGGGCGACGGCAAAATTCCTACCCTGATGGATACTTTCCGGTTGTCAAAGACCGGCCACTACGGGGCCACGCAATCCTTCAACGGATTCAACATTGAGCTCGATCCCGGAAATACCATCGATTTTATTTTCGTCCGCAATGTCAAGACCGTCCTCCGCCACGGCATTATCGCCGAGTTATGGGACGGGAAGTTTGTCTCCGACCACTATCCGGTCATCGCCGAGATTACGGCCAGGTGATGCAGGCGACGCACCGGCCGATCTTCGAACGAGGCCGCTTATTTCAAGGTCTTTTTTTCGGCGAGCATCGCTACGGCCTTTTTGACCCGCTTGATACGGGTTTCTTCTTTCCTCGCCCCGACGATCCAATTGAGATAGGCTTTTTTGTGAGAATAAGAAAAGGCGTCCCAGCCGGCCTTCGCCTCCCTGTTCTTTGACAGGGCTTTTTCCAGGTCAGGTGGCGCCTCGGCCACCCGCGGGGCCCCATCCGACTCGAGCGAAACACGGACGATACCGCCGACTTTTGCCTTCCCCGTATCCCGGACGGACTTGTTTACAACGAGAAAATGGCTCCCGTCGCCGTGCGGCATGAGCGAGCTTTGGACCGGAACGCCGTTGACGGTCCCCCGAACTTTGATCTGGCCGCGCCCCCCGAAGGCCTTTGTTGCATCAAAAGGGATGTCGAAATATGTCCATGTCCCGACGCCCTCGAACCGCTCCAGCTTTGCCTTGAATTCCTTTCGCGCCATGACCCTTCCTCCCCTGCGTTCATCATAAGCTAATCCTTTCTTCTTAGCAATGGCAAGCTTGAACTCAAAATTGAAGTCAGTCATCACAATCATTGATAGCAAATGATTATTACAGTGATCATCATTTCATGAATACATTGCCAGATGCTCCAGGGAAGGATGGCAGCGAACGAAGTGAGCGTTGGAAGGAAACCCTAAAGAAGGGTTTCCTTCCAAGAGTGTCCCTTTGACTTTAGGGCCGTTTCCGCATAAACTAGCCTTTCTTCCCCGTTCATCGGGAATTGAAATCATATTTTTAGGAGGCTATTATATGAAGATTCTTATCTTCGGAGGCTCCGGAAAGATCGGTTCGGCCGTCGCCTGGGACTTGGCCAAAGACAAGGATGTCAAGGCGATCGGGCTCGTCGGCAGGCACAGGAAGACGCTCCAACAGGTGAAGGATTGGGTCGGCAGTAAAAAAGTCGTCCTGCACATCCTCGACATCGACAAGAAGAAGGACGCCATCGCCCTGATGAAGGAATATGACGCCGCCGCCAGCGTCATGCCCGACAGGAAGACAAGCTACAAAGTATTGCATTATTCCGCCGAGGCCGGCCTGCCGAGTGTGGACGCTCTCGAAGAGTTCCACCGCACGCCGGATCCCTACGAAATTGAGGGTCTTGAAATTCCCAAGGGGCTGACGCTCGATAAATACGGCGAGTGGCTCCATAAACAGCTGGTGAAAAACGGTGTCACCTTTATCGATGGCATGGGATTTGCGCCCGGTATCAGCAATGTGACGTGCGGGGAGGCGATCCGAAAATTGGACATCACCGAGAAAGCGGTGGCCCGGGTCGGGGGGATTCCTTCCAAGGAAGCCTCTCTCAAGCACCCTCTCAGATACATGATCACCTGGGCTTTCTGGCATGTCCTGCGGGAATACATGATCAAATTGAAGGTCATCAAGGACGGCCAGATCGTCGAAGTCGATGCGGCCACCGACCTGGAAAAATTCCATTTCGACCAGCTTGGAAAAGACGATGACCTCGAATGCGCTGTGACGCCCGGTATGCCCAGCTTCCTCTTCACTCGTCCTTCGCTCAAGGAGTTTTCCGAGAAAACCGTCCGCTGGCCGGGTCATTGGCAAGGGATTATGACTCTCAAGGAATGCGGCCTGCTGAGCGTCGAGCCAGTAAATTTTGAAGGCCAGAAGATCGTCCCCCGCGATTTCCTGTCCCATCTGATCACACCAAAGCTCCAGCCCAACAAGGGCGAGACGGACGTCTGCGTCATGTACAACACGGTCGAAGGCCTGAAGGACGGCAAGAAAACGCGGATTTCCTACTACATGTGGGACGAGGCCGACAAGAAAAACAAGATCTCCTCGATGATGAGGGTTACCGGATATCCAGTCGCCATCGCCGCTCGGATGCTGGCCAAAGGGCTGATCAAGGAGAAAGGGATCGTCGCCCCCGAGGACGCTTTTTATGGAAACATCTATAAAGAATTCATGGCCGAGCTCGAAACAAGAGACATTCGCATCCTCGAGATCATCCGCGAGATTTAATGTCAACGTAATAAATAGAATGTCACTCTATTTATTGCACTAAGACTCGTTGGTATGAGTTTGAATCGATTGATGGATTTTCGCCGCCGGTGTGGCTGGTCAGGCCCGAGTTTTTTGCCAGGAGAAGGCAAACCGTCTCGCCCTCTGCCGAAATACATTTTCCTTTGTTTTATCCTTTTCTTTTTCCCGGCCTTCGCCGTCACTGTGGCCGCCCAAAAAATTGTCCCCGCATCGGAAAGATGGTACGTCGTGACGATCGCCGATCATCCCGTTGGCTATCTCCACGAATCGATTGGTCCCGGCGCCGAAGGGGCTGGCACAATCCTCTCCCGGTCGGACATGAAGATGGTCCTCAACCGGCTGGGAACCAAGGTCGAGATCCGGATGCTTTCCTACGAGGAGGAAACCCGCGACGGTCTTCTCAGGAAAGTCGGCTACGATATGCAGGCGTCCCTTCTCACCACCAAAACCGAAGGTGTTGTCAAGGATGGGACGATCGAAATCCGGAGTCAGGCCGGGGGGAAAGAATACACGAGATCGCTGAGTTTTACGGGCGCTCTTCTCGGGTCTGAGGGAGTTAGGCAAGAATCTCTGAAAAAATTGCGCGGTCCGGGAGATACGGCTGAATTCCAGATATTCGCCGCCGAGCTCGACACGGTCAGCAAAGGCAGGCGCAAAGTCCTGGCCAAGGAAACACTGAAGATCGCCGGAAAGGATGTGCCTGTGCTCAAGGTCGAGGAAACGATCGAGGCTTCGGCAGCTAAAGGCACGACCTGGTTGGACGGCGAATTCTTGGTCGTGAAGGAGGAAACTCCCACTCCGTTCGGGACGGCGCAGGTCGTCCTGGCGGATGAGGCTCAGGCGCTCGCGGCCGCCTCGGGCGGGGAGCTTCCCGCCGAAATATATAAGAGTTCGATTATCCGCTCCAATATCCGTCTGCCAAAGGCGAGGAGTCTCGAAACCCTGAAGGTCAAGCTTATCCATAAGAAGCCCGAGCTCGGCTGGCCGGAGATTAAAAGCCCGTATGAAACAGTCCTCTCCAAGTCTCCCGATTCCCTGGTGCTCGAGATCAAGCGGCCGAAATTGCCCCCGAAACCTGCCAGCCTGCCCGTTGCCATGACTGAAGCCAACCAACAATTCCTGAAGCCGAATGCTTACATACAGTCTGACATGGCGGATCTTCAAGCCTTGGCCCGGGAGGCTGTCGGGGGCGAAAGTGATATTTTCAACGCAGCTTTGAAGCTGCGCCGTTGGGTCGCGGAAAATATGAAGTTCGACCTGGGAATTGTCCTGGCGCCGTCCTCGGAGATTTTCAAGAACAGGAGGGGGACGTGCGTAGGCTACGCGACTCTTTTAGCGGCCCTAACCCGCGCCGTCGGGATTCCCTCCCGCGTCGTCATGGGCTACGTCTATGCCCTCGGCATGTTCGGCGGGCACGCCTGGACCGAAATCCTGATCGGAGAGACCTGGATTCCTATTGATGCGGCGATCGTGGGCGATGGTGTTGCGGATGCAGCCCGGCTCTATTTCATCGCCTCGTCTCTTTATGAAGGAGCCGGTTCCCTCGCCGCCGGTGGGGCGGGCCAGCAGATTTTCGGCCAGGTGGACATTAAGGTCCTGGAATATGCCGGCCCCGACGGGAAAAAAGTGGCCGTTCCCGAAGCCGCGCCTTCTTATACGGTCCGGGGTGACGTCTACGAAAACGAATGGCTGGGAGTTGTCTGGACCAAGCCTTCTGATTTCAAGTTTACGAAGCTGGACTCGGTCTGGCCGGATACTATCTTTGCCGCCATGGAAGGACCCGGGGGAGAAAAGGTGGAGCTCCATGAATTTTATCTTCCGCCGTGGAAAGAACCCCAGGATTCAGCCCATGAACTCCTGGCGAAGTTGAATTTCAGCGGAAAACCGCGGCGGGAGAAGGTCTCGGGCCGGCAGGCGCTTGTTGTCGAAGACGCGGCGAGGGCGGCCATAGCCATTGTGGACAGGCCCGAGGCCTGGATTCTGTATGCCGAAGGGCGAGAGGCGGCTCGCTCGTTGGCCAAAGCGGCCGCGGGCTTCAGACTCCTCGGTCAGTGAACCGACAGGGCGATCAACACCTGGGCGGCAAAATAAGACGCTAAGATCAGGATCTGGCTGTGCCTGTGTTTCCGGATGAATTGATCCAGCGCCCAGGCCGAATCCGAGATTAAAAAAAGCACGGCCCCGGTGTAAGCCGAAAGGGCATGGATTTCTCTTATCTGGTTATATCGTTCCGCCGCGAGCCATACCATGATCGTCATGGCCGCAACATACAGAAGGACGGGGATTTTTTTCCGGCCGAGATAGGGAAAGAGTTTTCTTGTGAAGGCGACCGCGTAAACGATCAGAATAACGAGCGGCCAGAAGACAAACGAAGCCTTTATTCCTTTCGTGAAACCCCAGATATAGAATGAGAGGGCTACAAAAAAGCAGGCCATTCCGGCCAGCACTTGCTTATTCTCGAGCATCATGAAGACATCGCCGGCCAGCGAGCCGCAGAGGCCGGCGACGATCAGAATTTGATAGGAGAAAACGGCCGCCGGCGCATTCCGCAGGGCAGTCAGGACGACGAAGACCATTGTCAATGGACGGAGGACGTAGACAAGACGCCGATTTCCTTGATGATCGGCGAAGATGGCCCAAGCCGCCGAGGCGAGCGCTACAAGTGTCAGGATGAGCCCTAAAAACGTCATGTTCTGCTCGTCAAATCATATGGCTCGCCGCGAGCGGCGGCCCGATCCTTCATTTATACAAGTCAAACGGGTTTTTGACCAGGAGCTTTTCTTTTTTCAACCTTTCCCGGGCATCTTCGAACATCGGCTCCGCGTAGGCGCTGTCCCAGGTCCGTTCCTCGAACGTTCGTTTTTCGACCATCCTCAGGAACCCCTGGAATTCGTTGAAATACGAGCCGTAGATGTGGAAGCTGTCCACCAAGTCCGCATAGCGGCCGACGCGCACGGGTTTTTTGATCTTGGCGCTGATCTTCTCGGTGATGAGGCGCTGGAGGTCGGTCAGGGCGAAAACGTTCATATAAGCCGCCTTGTAGGCGTCGCGGGAGCGCCAGTGGGTGTTCATGTTCAGGGTGAGCCCTCCCTTTTCGTCGTCCATCAGCCGGCACCAGACCCTCTGCAGGCAGGGGGGATCATAGGTTGGCGGATCGAGTTTGGCGTTCCAGGTGACAGCCTGGGCCCGCCGGGAATGGCCGGCCTGGGATAGCTTCTCGATGATATAGTTGATTTGGTCGATCGTCTGGCCATTAATCTCATAGGCAAACAAGCGCTTGTGGTAGGTGTAGGTCCATTTGCCTTCTTCCGGCGCGATCCAGTGGTCATGGATGCCCGCGACAACTTCCTGCCGGTAGATTTCCAGGTCTTCAAGCCCGCCGGGAAAAGCGCGGTGGATGCGCGGCTCGGCGAAAGGATCTTCGACGACCCACAGGATCGTGCAGTCCTTGCTCGGAGGATCGCCCGGCTTGTCGTATTCGGTTTTGACGGCTGCGCCTTTATGCCAACACTCGAGCACGGCTTTTTCCCAGGCTGCGGGCAGCGTTTTTTCATGGACATAGAATGTTGGAATATTCCCGTTCATAGGCACCTCGTCACGGCTTGCTAAGGGTTGTATCATAGGGACCGCGTTTGGTCAATTCCATATTCGATATCATCCGGTTGACCGGATTTTTCAATTCTGGTATTCTTTTATCAAGCGAAAGGAACGCGTTCTATGTTCGCCCGTCAGCTCAGGATTCAATTGAAGCTCGACCGGATCGATGACGCCGTCAACCTATTCAAAAAGAACGTCGTCCCCTTATGCCAAAAACAGAGAGGTTTTAGGGGCGCCTATTTTATGGCTGACCCCAAATCGGGCGAGGGGGTTATCATGACCCTCTGGAAAGACGAAGCGGCGATGCTGGCCAACGAACGAAGCCAGTTTTTTCTGGAGCAGGTAACCAAGTTCCTGAGCTTCTTTTCAAAGGCCCCGATTCGGGAATCCTTCGAGGTTGCCATCTGGGAGCCCGAAGAGGAAGGCTGAGTCGAACGGAGGAAGGGGCCGCTCCTGTGAAATCAAGAGAAGGAATCTCAAATGATGAAATGTCTGACTTGTGGTTTTGACAACCCCTCCGAGACCAGGTTCTGTGGGAATTGTGGTGCGCCGCTCCAGGCATCAAAAGAAATCCACCCCGTGCCCACAGCAACCATTCTCGCCCCGATAAAGGAATTGACGACCGGCTCGACGTTCGCCGGGCGCTACCAGGTCATCGAGGAGCTGGGTAAAGGCGGCATGGGCACCGTCTATAAGGTCCTTGATGGCGAAATCAAGGAAAAGATCGCCCTGAAGCTCCTGAAGCCGGAAGTTGCCGCAGACGAAGACACCATCGAACGTTTCCGCAATGAGATGAAGCTGGCCCGGAAAATCGGCCATAAATACGTCTGCCGGATGTATGACCTGGGCAAGGCCGAGGGGACCTATTTTATTACCATGGAATATGTCCCCGGCGAGGACCTGAAGAGCTTCATCAGAAGGTCGGGGCAGTTGACGGTTGGCAAAGCCGTTTACGTGGCCCGGCAGGTGGGTGAAGGATTGGCCGAAGCTCACCGTTTGGGCGTCGTCCATCGGGATCTCAAGCCTCAGAACATCATGATCGACCGGGAAGGAAACGTCCGGATCATGGATTTCGGCATCGCCCGCTCGCTCGCGGCCAAGGGGATCACGGGCGCCGGTGTGATGATTGGCACCCCGGAGTATATGTCTCCGGAGCAAGCCGAGGTCAAAGAGGTGGACCAGAGGTCGGACATCTATTCTTTTGGAGTGATTGTCTATGAGATGCTGACGGGCCGGGTGCCTTTTGAAGGCGAAACATTTCTTGGGATCGCCATGAAACATAAAAGCCAGCCGCCCCAGAACCCCAAGGAGCTCAATCCCCAGATTCCCGATGACCTCAACCGGATCATCCTGAAGTGCCTGGAGAAAAGCAAAGAGAAAAGATACCAGAACGCCGAGGATATGGTGGCGGATATCGAAAAAATCGAGAAGGAAATTCCTACGACGGACCGGGTGATTCCCAAACATAAAGGCTTCACCTCGAAGCAAATTACCGTCACTGTTGGCGTCAAAAAGCTCATCGTCCCAGCCATGATCGTGCTTTTGGCGATCGTCGCAGCCCTCGTCGTCTGGCGCGTCGTGCTCAAGAAGCACGCGGCCCCGCCTCCCTCGGGCAAGCCGTCCCTTGCCGTCATGTATTTCAAAAACAATACGGGCGATGAGAAGCTGGATCACTGGAGAGCCGCGATTTCCGACCTGCTGATCACGGATCTTTCTCAATCGAAATACCTCAAGGTCCTGAGCTCCGACCAGCTCTTCAATATTCTCGGCGAACTAAACCAGGCCGATGCTAAAAGCTATACGTCGAAGGTGCTGAAGGATGTAGCGGAGCGCGGCGGCGTCAGGAATATCGTTGTCGGAAGCTACGCTAAAGCCGGCGATAGCTTTCGGATCGACCTCACACTTCAGGAAGGAGCCACCGGAGAGCTCTTAAGCTCCGAGCGAGTTGAAGGAAAAGGAGAAGACAGCATCTTCTCCCTGGTCGATGAATTGACGAGAAAGCTCAAGGGGGACCTCAAGCTCTCAACGAAGGAGATCACCTCGGACATTGATGAAGACCTGAAAAAGATCACGACGTCCTCAGCAGAGGCCTTCAAATTTTACGTCGAAGGACGGAAGTTCCACCATGAGCAGAAATTCCGGGAGAGCATCGAAATGATGGAAAAGGCCGTCGCCATCGATCACGGATTTGCCATGGCCTACCGCTCGATGGCCATGTCTTTTAGCAATCTTTTCTATACTTCGGAAAAACAGAAATGCCTTAAAAAAGCTTTTGAACTCTCCGACCGCCTCTCCGATAGAGAAAGGTATATCATTCAAGCGGATTATTACCGGGAATCCGAAAGGTTTTATGACAAAGCGGTCGCCGCTTACGAGAAACTCTTGGGGCTCTACCCGGACGACGGCATGGGAAACACCGGCCTGGGAATTCTTTACAACAGCCTTGAGGAATGGGATAAGGCGATCGAGCTTTATGAACGGCGGATCCGAAACAACCCCGAAGATATTTGGCCGTATCTTAACATTATCAATTGCTACATGGCCAAGGGATGGCCGGAGAAAGCGAAGGCGGCCTTGGAGGGTTATATCCGGAATTATAAAGAGAACTTCATGATCCGGATTGATCTGGCGGTCGTTGAATTTGTTCAGGGCCAGTATGAACGAGCCCTTGCCGAGGCGGAGAAGGCCGATTCGCTGAATCCGGGGTACTATTTGAATTATATTGCGAAGGGCTGTTGCTACAGGGGCTTGGGCGATTGGGTGAGAGCTGAGATTGAGTTTAAAAAGGTTTTTGGTTTGAAGGAAATAGCCGGTCATCTGATGGCCCGGCATATGCTGGGAGCCATGTTCCAACTGCGGGGACAATTCAAACGGGCTGAGGAGACGATGATCCAAGGCCTTGGGCTCGCCGAAAAAATCACGGACAAGGGATGGATTTCCGACTTCCATCAGAGCTTGGCTTATGTATTTCTCGGCTCGGCCCGGCCTGAAAAAGCGCTGGAGGAACTGATTAAATCATTGGGGGCAGCTGTCGAAATCGACAGCCTGTCCAGGCAAAAGCATATTTTATCGGCCAGGGGATTTGTCGAGCTCGATTTGGGGAATACGCGAGAGGCGCAAAAAACAGCAGACACTCTGAAGGCGTTGATTGACCAGGACGCCAACAAGAAAGCCAGCCGCTATGGGGATCTGTTGGCCGGAAGGATGATGATCGATAACAAGGACTATTCCGGGGCGACAGACCGTTTGTTAAAAGCGGAAGCGCTGCTTCCATTTCAATATTTTTTCGACAACGACCAAGTCCGGTTTATGGACACTTTGGCCCTGGCTTATTTCAGGCAGGGTGATCTTGAAAAAGCTGGGAAAGAATGTGAGAAGATTTCACAGCTTACGGTCGGCGCGTTTTACTGCGGCGACATCTTTGCCAAGAACTTCTATCGGTTGGGAATGATCTGCGAGAGACAGGGAGACAAGGTCAAGGCCAGAGAGAATTACCAGAAATTCCTTGACCTCTGGAAAGAGGCCGATCCCGGCCGGCCCGAAGTCGCCGAGGCACGGGCGCGCTTGGCTTCACTGCGCTAAATTCAAACCATCATTACAAAGATCGCTTCGCATCAGCCGGTGTTCCTCGATAAAACAAGAAAGACGAATAAAGCCAGGAATATTTTCCATGATTTCCTCAAGCAAGGTTTGATTTCTAGGCGGATTAAATGATAGATATTCCTTAGGCTTCGTCATTGGCCCCAGGAGGCGCTCATGAGAAAAACATACGTATCTGTATTTATCGCGCTCATTATCCTCGCTTTTTTGTCTTCCCCCCTGGCTGCTCAGCCGCGCGAGCAGCTGGTCAAGGTCGTCGTCGCGCCCGATCATGACAACTGGGAGTACAGGGTCCGCGAAAACGCCAAATTCACGATCACGGTCCTCCAATACGGCAACCCATTGAAAAACGTCAAGGTCAGATATGAAGTGATGCCGGAAAAGATGGACCCCGTCAAAAAGGAAACGCTGGTCCTGAAGGAGGGGCGAGCGACCATCGACGGGGGCACCATGAAATCACCCGGATTTCTCCAGTGCTGGGCCTATGCCACGGTGGGCGGGAAAGACTATTCCGGGTTTGCCACGGCCGGTTTCGACCCCTTGAAGATCGAACCGACGACCGAGCTTCCCAGGGACTTTATCAAATTCTGGGAAACGGGCAAGGCCGAAAATGCCAAGATTCCGCTGGATGCCAAGATGGCCCTCCTCCCGGAGCGGTGCACGGAGACGGTCAGCGTCTATAGCGTCAGTATCCAGAATTTCAGACTCGGGGAGCGGCTTTACGGGATTTTGTGCCTGCCAAAAAAAGAAGGCAAGTGCCCGGCCCTGCTTCGAGTTCCCGGCGCGGGCGCGCGGCCTTATGGGGGCGATACGGCCCAGGCCGCGAAAGGAATCATCACCTTCGAGATCGGTATCCACGGCGTTCCGGTCACCATGGAGGCGTCCGTCTATAATGACATGATGCGCGGGTCTATTTCCGATTACTGGTTTTATAACCTCGACGACCGCGACCGGTATTATTACAAACACGTCTATCTCGGCTGCGTCCGGGCCGTCGATTTCCTGTTCGGCCTGCCGCAGTTCGACGGTGAGAACTTGGCCGTGACGGGCGGAAGCCAGGGCGGCGCGCTTTCGATTGTCACGGCCGGATTGGACGCCCGCGTCAAATGGCTGGCGCCCATCTACCCCGCCCTCTGCGACCTGACGGGCTATCTCCATGGCCGGGCCGGCGGTTGGCCACATATGTTTGACAAGGCCAACTACGCTTTCAACGCCAAAGACGACAAGATCGAGACATCGAAATATTACGATGTCGTGAATTTTGCCCGTCAAATTAAAATCCCCGGCCTCTATTCCTGGGGTTTTAACGACACCGTCTGTCCCCCGACCTCGATGTACTCGGCCTATAATGTCATCACGGCCCCCAAAACGCTGTTGCTTTTCCTTGAAACAGGCCATTGGACTTATCCTGAGCAGGTCGAGAAAATCGAGGCCTGGCTGACCGAGAAACTCGTAGGAAGTCCAAGCCAGGCGATTAAATAAAAAAGTTTGCCGCCAGTGGGCTTTTCCGGCCGTGATAGCACTGGCGATTCAGGGATTTTTCAGGAGAGAAGATGACTCCGCGCGAGCTCGTGGCAAACTTGTTGGCCGGCCGGCCTGCAGAACGCGTTCCATTCTGTCCGGCCCTTTACGAACACAAAGCCGCGCTGATCGGGACGACTCCCTCACGGATGAGCCGGGATGCGGGGCTCTTCGAGAAGGCCATCTCCCGGGAAATCGAGATCTATCGGCCCGATATGGTTGTCATCGGCTGCGATGTCTATGATGTGGAGGCCGAGGCCGTTGGGTGCAAAGTCCGGTTTTATGACTCAAACGAAGTACCCTCGATCAGCGAGACGATCATCGCGCCGGGAGGCGATATCTCTGGCTTGAAGGTCCCCAGCCCGCAGAAGGACGGCCGGATGGCGGTGAATCTTGAAACCGGAGAAAGAATTCAAAGGCGTTTCGGCCGCGATCGAATCATCCGTGGCGCGCTGAGCGCTCCCTTTTCTTTGGCCAGTGAGCTGGCCGGCCCCGAGGCGGTGCTCCTGGCCCTCATGGACCGGCCGGAATGGGTCTCGGACCTCCTGTACTGGTGCTCCGCCATCATCAAAGCCTACGGGAAGGCATTTGTAGACAGGGGACTCGGGGTGATCTTGTTCGATTCTCACGCTTCGCCGCCGCTTGTTTCTCCCCGTCTCTACAAAGAAATCATTCTTCCCCCGACGGCGGCCGTGATCCACCATTTTCGGTCTGGTCTTGGGTTGCCTTTGGTGCCTTATATCATCGGCGGCGATACGAGAATCCTGCTTGATTCTATGCTCCTTACGGGGACCAATAACATTCTCTGCGATTATAAGTCGGATCTTGGCTATTTTGTAGACTATCTTAAAGACAAGCCCGTCCTCTTGCGGGCCAATCTGAATCCCTCTTTCCTGCTGACGGCCTCGATCGATGAGATCAAAGCCCGGGTGAGAGAAGTCCTGGCTGTCGGTCGCCGCCATCCTCGTTTCATCCTGGGGACGGGCATCCTGCCTTATGACATTCCCTCCAAAAAAGTCATCGCCGTCCGGGACGCTTTGGAAGAAGAAGCGCGCCAGACGATCTAAAGGCTTGCGGCAGAAAAGCTAAGCAAAATCCATGGATTGTCTGAGGCTGATATTCCTTCGTTTTAGGTTTTCGACGACAAACGGATAAGCCTCGAGAGTCTCGAACTCCAGGTCGGATTTGATGTAGTATTCTTTCAAGATGCCTCTGAGATTCCGAATCTCCCCCTCATCAAAAAAATCGATCATGACCGCGGGCCAAGCTTTGAGCCCTTTGTCTTCAAGCTGCTTGAGGGCGAGGAACGGATAAGGGAAAAATTCTCTTTTCGCTCCGGCGATTCTTTCAAAGGACCCAGGGTCGGCGCCCTTGAGCGAAACCCGAACCCGGATGTTTTTGAATACCAGCTTGTCCGCCCATTCCTTATGGAGACCGAGAACGAAACCGTTTGTCTCAAGGATAAAAACGCCGAGGGGATCTTGGCGAAAAAGCGCCTGAAGGACATTGAGCAGATGTTGGAATGACTGTTCGCCGAGAATCGGCTCCGACCCGGTGATTCGATAAAGATGAAAAGATTTTTTGCGGGCGATGGAGAGAAGATTCGCGGCGACATCTCTAGAAGAACAAAACGTCCCGTAGCGGCTGGGATTCAAGTTCCTTCCGTAGTTCCAGCAATACGCACAAAGAAACGAACATCCCACGGCGTCCGCGGTGGCGATTCCTCCATAATAAGGCGCAGCTCTAAACCTGTGGTACAACCGCTTGTCGCCATTCATGACGAGGGACTCCACGAGCTCGGCTCTGGGGACGGGGTCGAAGGGGACGACGCTTTCCATCTTTGGGACCGGCGATATCTAGCGAAAGGCTCTGATCATTATTGTATGCGATATGCGGATTTTGTGGAAAAGGAATTTGCGGAAAATCGCCGGAATTTTCTTGTCCAATTCCGAGGAGTGGAAAAAGCGGGGGCCTTCTGCGTCTTAATAGATGCCGAAAAAGGAATAGCCGTGGACGAGAAGCGAGACCTGTTGCCGTCCGAGGATAACAAAGCCGAGGGGCACCGCCGTCGGCTCAGGGAAAAATTCTTGAAGGCCGGGCTCAACGCTTTTCTGGATTATGAGATCGTCGAGCTCCTCCTGACCCTGGGCACTCCCCGTAAGGATTGCAAGGAACAGGCCAAGCAAGCCCTCAAAGAGTTTAAAACCTTGAGGGGAGTCCTGGAAGCCGACGGCCGGGATCTCCAGAGAATCAAAGGCATCGGCTCGCACAACACTTTCGGGATCCGGCTCGTCCAGGAAGTCTCGCGCCGGTTCCTCAAGGACAGGATGATGAGCCGGCCGTATTGCCGGTCGTCCCGGGAGGTTTTCGATTATCTCTATCATTCCCTGCGCGACTTGAAGAAAGAAAATTTCAAAGTTCTCTTTCTGGACGCCAAGAACCAGATCATCGAGGAAAAGACCCTGTTCGAGGGAACGGTGGATTCGAGCGCCGTCTATCCCCGCGAAATCATGAAGGACGCGCTGCGCTATGACGCCTCCTCTCTCATCTTTGTTCACAACCATCCCTCGGGGGACCCGGAGCCTTCGCTCTGCGACCGTGAAATCACCCGGGAGCTTGTTTTCGCCGCCCGGGTGATGGAACTCAAGGTCCTGGACCACATCGTCATCGGCAACAACTGCTTTTTCAGCTTTGCCGATCACGGTCTCGTCGAAGACTACGAGCTTCAATTCCTTAGTTTGAATAAATAAAAATGGACGAGAACCATAAAAATCTTGTTGAAGGCGTCTTGAGTTACGGGTAAACTTTGGCCGAGGAGGACATGATGAAACCGATCGAAGAAATCGCCGGAAAACTTGGAATAAGACCTGAAAACCTGGAAGAATACGGTTCCTATAAAGCCAAAATCAACCTTGAGCGTCTGCCTGCGGAGAAAAAAAATCCGGGCAGGCTGATCATGGTCACGGCGATGACGCCGACTCCGGCCGGCGAAGGCAAGACGACCACGTCCATCGGACTCACGGATGCCCTGAACCTTCTGGGCAAGAAAGCCGTGGTCGCCCTCCGTGAGCCATCGCTAGGCCCGGTCTTCGGCCTCAAGGGCGGCGCGACCGGCGGGGGCCGCGCCCGGGTGGTCCCGAGTGACGATATTAACCTCCATTTCACGGGCGACATGCACGCCATCACGTCCGCCCATAACCTTCTGGCGGCCATCGTCGACAATCGTCTCCATTTCGACAACGTCTGCGGGCTCCTTGACTGCCGGACGATCACCTGGAAGCGCGTCCTGGACATGGATGACCGCGTGCTGCGTGAGATCGTCATCGGAATCGGGGGGCCCCTTCGGGGAATCGCGCGAGAGACCGGCTTCGATATCACCGCCGCCTCCGAAGTCATGGCCATTTTTTGCCTGGCTGAGGATTTGAAGGATCTCAAACAGCGCCTGGGCGAGATTTGCGTCGGTTTCACGCCCGGGGGAGCGCCAGTCTTTGCCAGCCAACTCAAGGCCGAAGGCGCCATGGCCGCGCTGCTCAAGGATGCTTTGCGCCCCAATCTAGTCCAGACGGCCGAAGAGGCTCCGGCCTTCATCCACGGCGGTCCATTCGCCAACATCGCCCATGGCACAAACTCCGTGATCGCCACGCGCCTGGCCTTGGGCTTGGCCGATTACGTGGTCACCGAGACCGGATTTGCCTCGGACCTCGGCGCCGAGAAATTCTTTGATATTGTCGTCCGGACCGGCCTGATCCCTCCGCCAGCGGCCTGCGTGATCGTCGCCACCCTGCGCTCTCTCAAATACCACGGCGGCATCAAGCTGGAGGAGCTCGAAGCGGAAAATTCCGATGGCGTCGAAAAAGGCTATGAGAACCTCCAAAAGCATATCGAAAATATCCGGACCTTCGGCATTCCCCTTGTCGTCGCTCTCAATAAATTCCCGGCCGATACGGACAGAGAGATCGAGAGACTGTCGTCGCTCTGCCGGAAAGAAAATATCCGGTTCGCCCTGAGCGACGTGTTCGGAAGGGGCGGCGCGGGTGGAACGGAGCTGGCCGCTGCGGTTTTGGAGAGCATCGACCGGGAAGAAAATCATTTTCAATTCCTTTACCCGCTCGATATGCCGCTGCTTGATAAGGTTGAAACCGTCGCCCGCAAAATCTACGGCGCCGCCGGCATCGAGATGGAAGGGAAAACGAAGCGTAAAATCTTGAAATTCGAAAAAGATGGCTTCGGCTTACTCCCGGTCTGTATCGCCAAGACTCAATATTCGCTTTCGGGGGACGAGGAGGCCTTGGGCCGTCCCCGGAATTTCACTCTGATTGTCACGGACGCCTCCCTCAGCTCGGGAGCCGGATTCGTCGTCGTTCACTGCGGCGATATCATGACTATGCCCGGTCTGCCCAAGGTGCCTGCGGCCGAACGAATCGACGTCGGGGAAGGCGGCGCGATCACCGGGATTTCCTGAGGGCGGATAGGGAGGACTCATGAAAAAAATCTTACCCGCAGTTCTGGCCTTGAGCGTCTTTCTCTCGGCCGCTCCGGAGCTTCGAGCTCAATCAAAACCGCTCGGCGCTTCTTTAAACTGGGGCATCGTCACGGATACGTCGTTTGACTTCAGGCCATTCGTTTGGACGGGGTGCTTTGAATTGGATTTCTTTCTCGGCCCCTCGCTGTCCATCAGCCCCGAAGCCGGCTTTATTGTCCGCGCTCTGGATTTCTCCAGCTTCATCCTCGCGGCCGGAGTGATCGTCAACCTCCATACAGACGCCTTCTATCTGGGTGGGGGCCTGACCCAGTGGTGGCTGGCCGGTTCGGAAGCGCCGGAGGGAATCCACACCGATTTCATGCTGAAAATCAATGCCGGCTTCAAGATCTCCAACCTGAAATTCGGGGCCTACGTCGTGACTCCCTTTGACGGTCTTTTCTCGGATCCGGTCGTCGCCCTGACCTGGGGGTTTTATTTCTGAGGGATCCGGCGCCTTTTTCGGGTACGGCGGCGGGTTTACAGCGTCTTTCAATTGTGATAAAAATGGACTGAATTGAATTCATCTCTTCGAGAAAGGCGGAAAAATGTGTGAGAAACGGGACGTCTTCATCGTCGGAGCCGCGCGGACGGCTATCGGCAATTTTCTAGGGGCTCTTAAAGATTTTTCGGCCCCCCAGCTGGGAGGTTTTGCCATCAAGGAGGCGGTCAAAAGGGCGGGCATCCAGCCCACCGACGTCGAGGAAGTGATCATGGGGAACGTTGTATCCGCCGGCATCGGACAGACTCCGGCCGGACAGGCGGCGGTCAAAGGCGGCATTCCGTACCAGGTGAGCTGCTTTACGGTCAACAAAGTCTGCGGCTCGGCCCTGAAGGCGGTTTCCCTGGCCGCTCAGGCGATCTGGCTTGAGGAAAAGGATATCATTGTTGCCGGGGGCATGGAGAGCATGAGCAAAGCACCCCACCTGGCCTGGGGGCTTCGGGAAGGAATCAAATTCGGGGACGTCCAGATTCGGGATTCAATGATCCTGGATGGGCTGTGGTGCGCCTTCGACAATATCCACATGGGCATGACCGGCGAAGTCATCGCTGAAAAATTCGGGGCGACCAGGGAAGAGCAGGACGCCTTCGCAGCAAGCAGCCACCAGAGGGCCATCCACGCGATCGAGAAAGGATATTTCAAGGACGAGATCGTGCCTGTCGCTGTTCCCCAGAGAAAAGGCGATCCCATTCTCTTTGACGTGGACGAAGGGCCGCGCAAGGATACGACTCTCGAGAAGCTGGCCAAGCTCAGACCCGTTTTCAAGAAGGATGGGACTGTGACGGCGGGAAATGCGTCTACTCTAAATGACGGGGCCGCGGCCATCGTCGTGGTATCCGCGGATGCCGCCAAGAGCAAGGGATTGAAGCCCATGGCCAAGATTCTCGGTGCGGCGACCAACGCCGTCGAGCCGTCGATGGTCATGTATGCGCCCAAAGGCGCTATCGAGAAGCTGCTGGCCAATGTCGGATGGAAAATCCAGGATGTCGACCTGTTCGAGATCAACGAAGCGTTCTCATCGCAACTCGTCGTTCTCACTAAAGAGCTCAACCTGAACAAAGAGAAGCTGAATGTCCACGGCGGCGCGGTCGCCCTGGGCCATCCGATCGGGGCCTCGGGGGCTAGGATCCTGACGACTCTCCTCTATGCCCTGAGGCACAGGGGATTGAAAAAGGGCGTCGCTTCCCTTTGCCTGGGGGGCGGGGATGCCGTGGCCATGGCCGTGGAACTGGTTTAATTTCGGAAAGGAGAGGGCATGAATATCAAGAAAATCGGCGTTGTCGGCGCGGGGACAATGGGGTCGGGAATCGCCCAGGTCGCAGCCACTTCAGGGTTCGATGTTATCCTCCACGATGTCGCAGAGGAGTATCTTGTCCGGGCCATGAAGAACATCGATAAAAGCCTGGCCAAGCTGGCGGAAAAAGGAAAGATCTCGGAGTCCAAGGAGACGATTCTGGGCCGCATTAAAGGCACGACCGGGCTCGATGATTTCAAGGACGCTGAGTTCGTCGTCGAGGCCGTCTTCGAAGATTTCGAGGTCAAGAAGAACCTGATCGTCCGGCTGGACAAGATTCTCGCTCCGGACGTCATCCTGACCTCGAACACATCTTCCATTTCGATCACGAGGCTGGCGGCGCTCACCGGCCGGCCTACAAAATTCATGGGCATGCATTTCATGAACCCGGTCCCCCTGATGACGCTGGTCGAATTGATCAAGGGCATCGCTACCTCGCCCGAGACGTTCGCCGTGGTCAAAAGCCTGGCCGAGAAAATGGGGAAAGTCCCGGTGGAAGCCAACGACTTTCCCGGTTTCATCGCCAACCGGATTCTGCTGCCGATGATCAACGAGGCCGTTTACGCCCTGATGGAGGGCGTCGGCAGCGTCGAAGCCATCGACACCGTGATGAAGCTGGGCATGAATCATCCGATGGGGCCGCTGGCCCTGGCCGACCTGATCGGGCTCGATGTCTGCCTCTACATCATGGAAGTGCTCTATGAAGGGTTCAAGGACACAAAATACCGGCCTTGCCCTCTGCTGCAGAAGATGGTGGACGCCCGCTACCTTGGCCGCAAGACAGGCAAAGGTTTTTACGATTACAATAAATAAAACAGTCGGCGCCGGCGCCAGGAGGAATGGATGAAAGAAGACGATGCCGAACAAAAACATGTTTCGAGAAACAAAGCCATCGAAGCGGCCGTTTCTCAGATCGAAAAACAGTTCGGAAAAGGGGCCGTGATGAAACTCGGACAGAAAGAAGCGGCCATGAAAGTGCCCGCGATACCCACCGGCTCCATTTCCTTTGACCTGGCCATGGGAATCGGCGGCTTCCCCAGGGGCAGGGTCGTCGAAGTCTTCGGCCCCGAGGCCACCGGGAAGACCACCCTGGCCCTTCATGTCATCGCCGAAGCCCAAAAGCGTGGCGGACAGGCCGCCTTCATCGACGCCGAGCACGCCCTTGACCCCACCTATGCGGGGAAGGTGGGCGTCGATGTCGATAATCTCTTGATTTCCCAGCCGGACTATGGAGAGCAGGCCCTGGAGATCGCCGAAGTCCTGGTCCGCAGCGGGGCCGTCGATGTCATCGTCGTCGATTCCGTCGCCGCTCTCGTTCCCAAGGCCGAACTCGAAGGGGAAATGGGAGACGCCCATATGGGGCTTCAGGCGCGGCTGATGTCGCAGGCCCTGCGCAAGCTCACGGCCATTGTCAGCCGCTCTAAAACCTGTTTTATTTTTGTCAATCAAATCCGGGAAAAAATCGGCTTTTTCCTGGGAAATCCTGAAACGACGACAGGAGGCCGGGCGCTCAAGTTTTATGCTTCGATGCGCATCGATATCCGGAGGTTGACGGCGCTCAAGGAGGGGGACAACGTCGTCGGCAACAGGGTCAAGGTCAAGATCGTGAAGAACAAAATGGCCCCGCCGTTCAAAGAGGCGCAGTTCGATATCATCTATGGAGAGGGAATCTCCTGGGAAGGGGACCTCGTCGACTGCGGCCTCGATTTTGGAATCCTGGAGAAGGCCGGGACCTGGTATTCTTACAAGGGCGAGCGGATCGGGCAAGGCCGGGAGAATGTCAAGAAACTCCTCAAAGAGAATGAGTCCTTGGCCCACGAGCTCGACCAAGACATCCGGAAGAAAGTAGGCCTGTCTTCAGAAGAACCGGCCCCGGAGAAACCGGAGAAAGAGAAGGCCGGCGGAAGGTAAATTGTCAATTGCCCGTTTGAGAGGCTGGAGCGGGAGAATTCAATAGCTAATTATTTGAAGTGTTGTCCATGGCCAAGCCGGTAAGAAAAAGGTCGGAAAAATCCGGGCTTTCGCCGGGCAGCCTCGTCCATGTCGGGGAGCAGAAGGTCGAAGAAACCCGGATCACGGTGATTGACTACGATCGCGACAAATTTCTGGAAAAGGAAGTTCAGTCGGTCGGAGAATGTTTTCCTTTCCGGGAAACATCGACTGTGACCTGGATCAACGTAGACGGTGTCCA